>JAEEGG010000288.1_pt1 | contig 240485 bp, 206 predicted proteins | sample 9134161 | NCBI WGS metagenome assembly JAEEGG01 (sample SAMN16246543, study PRJNA631951) | gut metagenome | biome: gut microbiome; feature: rumen; material: CR-attached | host: Bos | place: Iran: Karaj | collected 2018-10 | reverse complement strand
AACCTTATCAACAGGTATCTTGGAGACAACGACTTCAACTTTGATCTTAGGCAAGAGCGTAGCGTCTACCTCGACACCTCTGTACTTCTCGCCTGCACCCTTCTGGATGCCGCAGCCCATAACCTGTGTTACTGTCATACCGGTTACACCGAGATCGTTCATAGCCTTTCTGAGCTTATCGTAGCGTGAGAGCTTAGCGATAATAACAACCTTATGCATACCTGTATCGAGTTCGGGAGCAACTGCAACCTTGACTGCTGCATTCTTCTGAGCTTCAGAAGCCTCAGCGTATTCAGCTGTACCGAGGTCTGTGTTCTCGTTCTCTTCCATCATAGCGCCTGAAACGTCCATGAGGGAGAAGCCGGAGTAAGCACTTGCAAGACCGTGCTCTGTAACGTCAAGACCTGTGAGCTCTTCTTCCTCAGAAGCTCTAAGACCGAAGATAGCCTTGATGATGAAGAATGTGATCGTGATTGTAACTGCTGTCCAGGCTGCTGTTGCAAGCATACCTACTGTCTGTATGCCGAGGAGCTTGAATCCGCCGCCATAGAAGAGACCAACCATCTCATTGCCTGCTGCATCAGCGATTGCATAAGCAGGAGCTGTGTTTGTAGCGAAAAGGCCTACAGCGATCGTACCCCAGATACCGTTGAACATATGAACTGCAACTGCACCGACAGGGTCATCAACTCTGATTACATTATCAAGGAACCATACGCCGAATACTACGAGCACGCCGGAGACAGCACCGATGATCGTTGCGCCGAGAGCGTCTGTTACGTCACAAGGAGCTGTGATTGCAACGAGGCCTGCGAGAGAAGCGTTTAAGCACATTGAAACGTCGGGCTTACCATACTTGATCCATGTGAAAATCATGCAGACTACTGTAGCGATCGCAGGAGCGATTGTTGTTGTTACGAATACTGAACCGAGCTGTGCCATGTCTGTGCAGGCAGCGCCATTGAATCCGTACCAGCCGAGCCAGAGGATGAATACACCAAGAGCACCCATGGGGATATTGTGGCCGGGGAATGCGTTAACTTTAGTGATCTTACCCTTCTTGTCTTTTACGAACTTACCGATACGGGGTCCAAGGATTGCGGCACCGATCAGAGCTGAGATACCACCAACCATGTGGATGCAGTTAGATCCTGCGAAATCGTGGAATCCCATTACTGAGAGCCAGCCGCCGCCCCATGTCCAGTGAGCTTCGATAGGATAGATGACTGCTGAGATAACTGCTGAGTAAACGCAGTAAGATAAGAATCTTGTCCTCTCTGCCATAGCTCCGGAAACGATCGTAGCTGTTGTAGCACAGAATACGAGGTTGAATACGAAGTTTGACCAGTCGAATGTTGCGTAATTAGCGAAAATATCAATGTTAGGTTTTCCCATGAATCCCATAAGCATGTCTTCACCAAGGAATAAACCGAAACCGATTGCGATAAATACAACTGTACCAATGCAGAAATCCATCAGGTTCTTCATGATGATGTTGCCGGCATTTTTTGCTCTTGCGAAGCCGCACTCTACCATCGCGAATCCAGCCTGCATCCAGAAGACCAATGCCGCGCCGATCAGGAACCAGACGCCGAAGACCTTCTCGTCAATCAAGCTGTTAATTAAATTAGTGTCCATAAACTCTCCTCCTCCAAACTATCGCCAAAAGGTATCGTTACTATGTTTTAATGCATTTTGGCTATCGTTTTTGATTTCAAGTGCAATTGTATCGCGAACCCGCATACAAATAAAATACGAATAGTTTGAGCATAACGATACTTTTTAGGTATGATTTGATATTTGCCCGAAATCTCTAAAACCTAAACTCCCATTGTTTTAAGCATTTGCGGGCAAACCAATGGCCCCAACGCGTCCGGAGTCTTTTACATTAATCAAATAAACTTAAGAAAAACATGTATTTTGCAATCAAAAAACGATAATAAATAATACTTAAAATTGCTTCCCATCGATCCATAAACTGTATTTCATACAAGAACCCCCAAAGTCTTTGTCCAACTTCAGGGGTTCACTTTAATACTTCTATATCAATGGGGTGTAACCCATTAAAAACTTGTCCATAGCCGCTGCGCAGTGCCTGCCTTCCGTGATGGCCCATACTACGAGCGATTGTCCTCTGTGCATGTCTCCCGCCGTAAATACCTTGGGAACCGATGTCTGGTATTGTTCAGGTTCTGTCTTAACTGTTCCTCTTTGCGTAAGCTCGACTTTGCTTTCTTTCGCAATGTAGTCTTCTGCCCCGACAAAGCCTGCGGCGATTATAAGAAGATCGCACTTTATAAGTTGTTCGGTACCTTCTACCTCAACGAGCTTTCTGTCTTCGAATTTGACCTTTACGGTCTTTATCTGGGTCAGCTTTCCCTTTTGCATTACGAGTTCCTTAACGGTTGTCTCGTATATGCGCGGGTCGTGACCGAACACCTTGATTGCCTCTTGTTGTCCGTAGTCTGTTTTCTCGACCTTGGGCCACTCAGGCCAAGGGTTATTCTGTTGCCGTTCCTTCGGGGGCTGAGCCATCATCTCAAGCTGCGTTATGCTCTTGCATCCCTGTCTTATGCATGTTCCTACGCAATCGTTTCCGGTATCACCGCCTCCTACGACAACTACATGCTTGTCCTTGGCACTGATCGTCCACTTGCCCTTGCCTGAAAGAAGATCCTTTGTTGCAGATTTAAGGAAATCAACTGCAAGGTACATATCCTTACATTCATCAGCTCCCTTTGCATTGATCGTTCTTGCTTTTTTTGAGCCGCAGCAAAGAGCTACCGCATCGAATCCTTCTACTATTTCATCGAAGGCAGCGCCGTTACCAACGTCAACGCCGGTCTTAAATACAACGCCTTCTTCTTCCATCAGTTTTCGTCTTCTGACGATGACGCTCTTATCGAGCTTCATGTTCGGAATGCCGTACATAAGCAGGCCTCCGATCTGGTCTTCTCTCTCGAAAACAGTAACCTCATGGCCTCTGTGGTTAAGCTGGTCTGCGACTGCAAGACCTGCAGGGCCTGCGCCGATTACAGCAACCTTCTTGCCTGATCTGGTCTTCGGGATCCTGGGCTTCATGTAACCCATCTCGTATCCCTTTTCTATGAGAAAGAGCTCGTTATCATGAATGGTAACTGCTCCTGAATTTATTCCGTTAATGCATGCTTTTTCACAAAGCGCGGGACATACCCTGCCCGTAAATTCCGGGAAATTACTTGTCTTCAAAAGTCTTCCCAATGCTGCTTCGTAATGTCCTTTGTATATCTCGTCGTTCCACTCCGGGATAACGTTATGCAGTGGGCATCCCGTTACCATGCCTTTGAGGCATATGGCCGACTGGCACATCGGTACGCCGCAGTCCATGCATCTTGCTGCCTGGCAGCGTCTTTCATTTTCATTTAAGTGGTTGTGGAATTCCTCGAAGCCTGTGATCCTGGTCTCTTCATCTACCCAGGAATCTTCGTGCCTGTCGTATTCCAAAAATCCTGTAGCTTTACCCATAAGATCCTCCGTAATTCAAGCACCGACTTTGGTGAATTCTTTAAATGCTTCGTATACTGCCTGTTCACGTGCAATGCCCTGTTCTTCGTACTTGGCGATCAAGGTCAGCATGTGACGGTAATCTGTCGGTATGATCTTCTTGAAGCTTGCGACATACTTGTCAAAATCTTGAAGTATGGCTTTTGCTTTAAGAGATCCTGTGCTTTGCTCATAATCTTGAAGGATTGTCTTAAGCTCGTTCTTGTCTGCGTCTTCAGTGATCTCACTCATCTCAACAAGAGCTTTGTTGATCTTTGTATAGAGAGTGTGGTGTTCATCCAATACATAAGCGATTCCGCCGCTCATTCCTGCTGCAAAGTTCTTTCCGACTTCGCCGAGGATTACGGCCTTGCCGCCTGTCATGTATTCCAGGCCGTGGTCACCGGTACCTTCGCATACGCCTGTCGCGCCGGAGTTTCTTATCATGAAACGCTCACCTGCTACGCCGCAGACGTATGCCGTACCATTTGTTGCACCATAAAGTGCTACGTTTCCGATAATGACGTTCCTGGAAGCCTCAAATCCGGAGTTCTCGAAAGGCTTGATAATGAGCTTTCCGCCGGATAATCCTTTTCCGAATCCGTCATTAGCATCTCCTGTGAGCTTTAACGTCAGACCCTTCGGGATGAATGCACCGAAGCTCTGTCCGCCGCCGCCCGTGAGTTCCACGACAACGCTGTCATCGGGAAGCTCTGTTCCGTATTCGGCTGTGATCTCCGAACCTAAGATAGTTCCTACTGCTCTGTCGGTACTCGATACCTTAACGTCTTCGATCCTGATCGAACCTTTCTTAAGGCCTTTCGCGAGTTCAGGGAGGAATACCCTCTCGTCGATCGTCTTTTCGAGCTCGAAGTCGAATACATGGTCAGGCTCGAAATGGCGTACTTCGGAATCCGCATAGGACGGATCTATAATCGTTGCGAGAGAGACCATCTCGGCCCTCTTTGTTATCTGCTTATCCTTAACCTTGAGAAGATCGGATCTTCCGACCATCTCGTCGACCTTTCTGAAACCAAGCTCTGCCATAATCTCTCTGAGTTCTTCAGCGATGAAGAGCATGAAGTTCATAACGTGCTCGGGCTTACCCTTGAATCTCTTTCTTAATTCCTCGTTCTGGCATGCGATACCGAACGGGCAGGTATCCTTATTGCAGACTCTCATCATCATGCATCCCATGGATACCAGCGGTGCTGTGGCAAAACCGAATTCCTCGGCGCCTAAGAGTGCTGCGATCGCAACGTCTCTTCCGCTCATGAGCTTACCGTCTGTCTCGACTGCGACTCTTCCGCGAAGACCGCTCTCGATCAGTGCGTGATGAGTCTCTGCAAGACCTAATTCCCAAGGAAGACCTGCGTTATGGATGGAGCTTGCGGGAGCTGCACCGGTACCGCCGTCGTAACCTGAAATGAGGATTACCTGTGCGCCGGCTTTTGCAACGCCGCATGCGATAGTTCCTACACCTGCTTCAGATACGAGCTTTACGGAGATCCTTGCTTTTCTGTTGGCATTTTTCAGATCATAGATGAGTTGTGCCAGATCTTCGATCGAATAGATATCGTGATGAGGCGGAGGTGAGATAAGAGCAACACCCGGTGTTGAATATCTTCTCTCAGCGATCCAGGGATAAACCTTCTTGCCCGGGAGGTGTCCGCCCTCACCCGGCTTCGCGCCCTGTGCCATCTTGATCTGGATCTCTTCAGCGCTGTTTAAGTATTCGCTTGTAACGCCGAATCTTCCTGATGCGACCTGCTTGATCTTGGAATTCTTCTCTGTACCGAATCTTTCAGGAGACTCACCGCCCTCACCAGTATTGGACTTGCCGCCCAGACGGTTCATTGCGATGGCCATGCACTCGTGAGCTTCTTTGGAGATAGAACCGTAAGACATTGCACCGGTCTTAAATCTCTTTACGATCTCGGAAGCTGGTTCTACTTCCTCCAAAGGAATGGAGTTGCCTGTCTTCTTGAATGCGAGGAGGCCTCTTAACGTATGGGGCTTCTCGTTATCAACTATTGCCGTATATTCCTTGAAGAGTTCATAAGAACCTTCACGGACTGCCTTCTGGAGGGCAACGATCGTCTTAGGGTTATAAAGATGATCTTCTTTGTCGTCACCGCTTCTTAAGTTATGGAAGCCTGTGCTGTCCAAAGTCTCATCCGTCTCGAGACCCATGGGATCGAAGGCCTTATCGTGTCTGAACAGGATTCCTTCGGAGATCTCTTCAAGACCGATTCCGCCTACGCGGCTTACTATACCCGTGAAGTACTTATCTATTACTTCCTTGCAGATTCCGACTGACTCGAAGATCTTTGCGGACTGATAAGACTGCAGAGTGGAGATACCCATCTTTGCAGATGTCTTAACGATGCCGTGAAGGATCGCGTAGTTGTAATCGTCGATTGCCGTGTGGTAATCCTTATCGAGGATTCCCTTGTCGATCATCTCGGCGATGCACTCATGTGCAAGGTAAGGATTGATCGCACGTGCGCCGAAGCCAAGGAGAGTTGCCATCTGATGGACATCTCTGGGCTCGCCGCTCTCGATGATGAGAGATACTGCCGTTCTCTTTCTTGTCTGGACCAGATGCTGCTCTACTGCGGAAACTGCAAGCAGGGAAGGAATTGCAACGTGGTTCTCATCGATTCCTCTGTCTGAGAGGATGATGATGTTGGCACCCTTGCTGCATGTTCTGTCGACTGTGATCAGGAGCTGATCCAAAGCTTTTTCCAATGAAGTGTTTTTATAATAAAGAATAGATACCGTAGCTGCCTTGAACCCGGGCTGATCCAAAGACTTGATCTTAACGAGATCAACGCCTGTGAGTATCGGGTTATTTACTTCGAGCACTCTGCAGTTACCGCTCTTTTCCTCAAGAAGGTTACCGTCGGAACCGATATAGACTGTCGTGTCCGTAACGATCTCTTCTCTGATGGAGTCGATCGGCGGGTTTGTGACTTGTGCGAAGAGCTGCTTGAAGAATGAGAACAGGAGCTGGTGCTTCTCTGACAAAACTGCGAGAGGAATGTCTGTACCCATGGAAGCCGTTGCTTCGACTTTGTTCATGGCCATGGGCAGGATCTCATTCTTAACGTCTTCGAATGTATAACCGAAAACCTTATAGAGCTTGTTTCTCATCTCCTGTGTATGAACCGGGATCTTCTTGTTGGGGATCTTGAGTTCAGACAGATGAAGGAGGTTCAATGCGAGCCACTCACCGTAAGGGTGCTTTTCGGAATAGTACTTCTTGCACTCTTCGTCAGATACGAGCTCACCCTTTTCCGTATCGATCAAAAGGATACGGCCGGGCTGTAATCTGGACTTCTTTACAATATGTTCAGGCTCGATGTCGAGAACGCCTACCTCTGATGAGAGGATCAGTCTGTTATCGTCCGTGATGTAATATCTTGAAGGTCTTAATCCGTTACGGTCGAGCGTAGCGCCTGCGATGACGCCGTCCGTGAAAAGAATGGCTGCAGGACCGTCCCAGGGTTCCATCATCGTTGCATAGTAATGATAGAAATCTTTCTTCTCCTGCTCCATGTAAGGATCGTTCTTCCAGGGCTCGGGGATCATCATCATGACTGCCAGAGGAAGCGGGATCCCGTTCATCATGAAGAACTCCAATGTATTATCGAGCATTGCAGAGTCAGAACCCGTCTTGTGAATGATAGGGAAGATCTTATCGACATCGTTCTCTATGGAAGGGCTGTACAATGTCTCTTCACGGGCGAGCATTCTGTCGAAGTTACCTCTGATCGTATTGATCTCACCGTTGTGAGCGATCATACGGTAAGGATGAGCTCTCTCCCATGAAGGTGTCGTGTTCGTGGAGAACCTTGAGTGGACCATTGCGATAGCCGTCTCATAATCCTTGCTCTGGAGATCCTTATAGAACTTTCGAAGCTGCCCTACCAGGAACATACCCTTATATACGATAGTTCTTGAAGATAAAGAAGTAATATAAGTCTCGTCCGTGCTCTGCTCGAATTCTCTTCTTGCAACATAGAGCATACGGTCGAAAGCAAGTCCTTTTTCGCAACCGGCAGGACGCTCTACAAAGCATTGCATGATTACGGGCATTGCGTCTCTTGCGACCTTACCTAAGATCTCAGGATCGGTAGGAACTTCTCTCCAGCCCATGACCGTGAGTCCGTTCTTTTCAGTGATTACTTTGAACATGCGCATAGCAAGAGTGCGCTTCTTTGTATCCTGGGGAAGGAAGAACATGCCGATACCGTAATCACCCTCGTCCTTAACTTCAATGCCTGCTTCTTTTGCAGCACCTTTGAAGAACTTGTGTGAAATCTGAACGAGGATGCCTACGCCGTCGCCTACCTCACCGGTAGCGTCCTTGCCTGCTCTGTGCTCGAGCTTTTCAACAATGGATAATGCGTCGTTAAGCGTGCGGTATTCTTTTTTACCATCGATATTTACTACTAAACCGATTCCGCAGGCATCATGCTCTTCTTGCATTGCCTTGTAGCATTCATTAACGTACTTTTCTTCGTAAGGTCTCATATTCTCCTCCCATAACCTGAAGACCATTTCATCCACCACCGGTCTCAAGTTCGAAATCATACTCAAAATGTATTGATATTTGCCTTCAATGCGTTTAGAATATCGTTGTATGATTTCAAGGCATATTTTATCGTCAAGAGCGCAAGAAATAAAATACATATAATATTCGAATAACAATACCTTTAGAGTATGATAAGAAACCGGAGGTAAACTACATGGATCTGCGTCAGATACGTTATTTCTTAACAGTTGCGGAAGAGCGCAATATCACCCGTGCGGCAGAGCGTCTGCACTTATCCCAGCCTCCGCTTTCAAGGGCTCTTATGGATCTTGAAGAAGAACTTGGCTGTACTCTAATAATCCGCGGCAAACGTCATGTCACGCTTACACCTGAAGGTCTGGCCTTAAAACGCCGCGGCGAACAGATCCTTGCTCTTGCCGATATCGCGAAAACAGAGATAACGGACGTTAAGAAAGGACTGAGCGGCACACTTTATCTCGGACACGTTGACAGTAACGGACCTTCACTGGCCGCTGAATGGATATCTTCATTTAAAAAAGAATATCCTAACGTTACTTATAACTTATGGTGCGGAACCGTGGACGACCTGACCTACAGAATGAAGTCCGGACTTTTGGAACTCGCCATTACGATGACTCCGCTGAACACCGAACAATTAGACGGCATTACCGTTTACAGCGATACCTGGGCAGCGATCATCCCCGGATCACATCCCCTTGCAAAGAACAAGAAGCAGACCGTCACTCTTAAAGACATCGCGGACACAGACCTCATAATATCTTCCCGTCACTCCAGAGAAGAAGAGATCCGCAGCTGGTTCGAACCGACAGGCAAAGAGCCTCACTTCATCGTAAAGACAGCCCACTCATCAAATGCATCTAAACTCGTCGACCAGAATATCGGAATAGCGATCTTCCCTGCTTCAGTCGCCAAGAACATTTCGGCTGACGCCGATGTGGTAGTTAAGACCATAACGCCTTCGGTCAACGTTGATTATATCCTCTCCTGGGATAAGGAAAAGATCCCGAGCGCACTGGCTTCGAAGTTCATCGAGCATGTAAGGAATCTTTATTCCTGACCGGCGCCCGCACACGGAAATTCACTACAAAATCACAGCCGGCAGTGTAATTGGCTGTGATTTTTTCTCGGCAACAAAAGTTTTACACTACAAAATCACAGCGGGCAGTGTAATTAGCTGTGATTTTGCCTTTTACAACACTCGAAAATACCCCCAGCCAAAAGAAGACCCCTCAAAGATATTCCTTGAGGGGTCCTCTTCAGGTTATGCCGCGAAGTTTTTTAACAATTGGAAATGAAGTTCTCCAGCATCTTCTTGCCTTCCGGCGTAAGAATGGATTCCGGATGGAACTGGACGCCGTAGATCGGATACTCTTTGTGCTGAACTCCCATGATCTCGCCGTCATCGGCAACAGCAGTTATCTGCAGGCATTCGGGTATGGTGTCACGGTCGGCGGCAAGTGAGTGATAACGTGCTACCTTAGTTCGGTCACCGATCCCTCTGAATAAAGGACAATAAGAATACAGTCCGACATCAGACTGCTTGCCGTGCATAAGTTTTTCGGCATAGGTTACAACTGCTCCGTATGCTTTGCAGATCGCCTGATGTCCCAGACAGACACCCAGGATCGGTATGTCGTGGATCGATGCTGCCACATCACAGATAACGCCCGCGTCTTCCGGTCTTCCCGGGCCGGGCGAAAGGATTATGCGGTCAGGTGCCAGCGCCTTTATCTCAGAGACTGTCATCTCATCATTCCGGATCACCTTGATATCCGGATCGATCTCGCCGATCATCTGGTAGAGGTTATATGAAAAGCTGTCGTAATTATCTATGAGAAGTATCATCTTTTACACCTCCTGCGCCAGATTCAAAGAGTTAAGAACTGCTTTTGCTTTGTTGAGACACTCTTCGAATTCTTTTTCAGGGTTGGAATCGGCAACTATTCCGGCACCGCTTCTTACGAATACTTTTCCGTTTTTCTTGTACGCGATTCTTATTGCGATACAGGTGTCCATATTGCCGGTAAAATCAATATAGCCTATTGCTCCGCCATATATGCCGCGCTTGTTGTTCTCGAGCTCACCGATAAGCTGGCATGCACGGATCTTGGGAGCACCTGAAAGCGTTCCTGCGGGCAGTACTGCCTCGATCGCATCCAGAGCATCGTACTTCGGATCGATCTTTCCGCGGACGGTAGAGCCTATATGCATTACATGGGAATAGCGCTCGATGCTCCTCAGCTTTTCCACTTCGACCGAACCAAACTGACTGATCTTGCCTAAATCGTTTCGTCCGAGATCGACCAGCATATTGTGCTCTGCCAGTTCTTTCTCGTCGGCAAGCAGTTCCTCTTCGAGCTTTTTATCCTCTTCATATGTCTTTCCCCTGGGTCTCGTACCTGCGAGCGGGAATGTATGAAGGATGCCGTCTTCGAGCTTGACCAGCGTCTCAGGAGAAGCTCCGGCTACTTCAACATCTGTACCTGCAAAGTAGAACATATAAGGCGACGGATTGATCGTCCTTAATATCCTGTAAGTATTAAGAAGACTTCCTTCAAAAGATGCCGAGAGCCTGTTGGAAAGGACTATCTGGAAAATGTCACCTTCATGGATGTGGTCCTTGGCTTTTTCCACCATGGCGCAGTATTCATCCCTGGTAAACAGAGGTGTTACTTCAGAAAGAAGCTTTCCGTCCGTTTCTTCAGCTTTCTCACCCGTCTTAAGAAGAGCTATCAGTTCTTCAAGTTCTTCTGTTGCTTCCTTATAGCCGGCATCAATATCATCCAAAGACATATTTGAAATGAGGATGAGCTTCTGCTTTACATGATCGAATGCTATGACCTTGTCGAAAAGCATCAGGTCAACGTCTTTGAAAGCTTCAGTATCGATGACATCACATTTTGCCGTGGGTTCGGCATAACCAAGATAATCATATGAGAAATATCCGACAAGGCCTCCCGTAAAAGACGGCAGATAGGAAAGCCTGGGGCTTCTGAAATGAGAAAGAATCTCTCTTATTATCTTGGAAGGGTCGTCGGTATTCTCTGTTTTATCACCGTATGTGATCTCACCGTTGATGCAGGTGATCTCAAGTTTCGGATCAAAACCCAGGAAAGTATATCTTCCCCACTTCTCGTCAGCCTGTGCCGATTCGAGCATATAGGCATGTGTAGATGCGTTTTTCAGGATGCGGATGGTCTCGATGGGGGTTGTGAAATCAGACAGTATCTCACAGCTTACGGGCACGATGTCATACTTCCCGGTAGCAGCTAATTTCCTGACCTCATCGATCGACGGTACTACTTTCATTTTTGTCACCTCCGGCTTCTCTATATGTCACAGGCAATAAAAAAGCCCCCGACAAAAGATCGCTATCTTCTGTCAAGGACGAATAAGGACTTTATCCGCGGTGCCACCTTGATTCACGGTATGACCCGTGCACTTGCAAGATACCAACATATCTCCGGCCACTTACGCGTGCCTTGCGTCGCAACATACTCGGGGATATTCCCTTTCCTTCGCGCCCTCCGGAGTCCATTCACTTCAGGTCCTTGTGTCCGGATCACACCATCCCGGGCTCTCTATGACAGGTATTCCGTAAAGCTACTCACTCTCCGTCAACGGTTTGATTAAATTGAGATAAAAATACTATACGAACAGTAGGATGTCAACAAGAACACAAATAAAACGTGGCTGCCCCGTATATGAGACAGCCACAGTACTTCTTAATTACAAGTAAGAGATTATCTATAAATCAGATACTTAACCAAACCGGCATTTACGGTATATTCAGGATTGTTACTCTCAAGATCAGCATTCCACTGATTGAAATTAGTGGAAATGATCTCATCTCTGATGGCATTCTGCCATGCAGGTCTTGATGCTTCGAAATAGTAGATCATTATCGTCTTATTATCAGCAGAAACAACGATCTTGATATCACCCTGCTTACGGTCGCTCTCGAAAAGCCAGGCCTCTGCCTCAGTCTCGGCAGGATCCTCTCCTTCGCCTTCAGCCGGCTTCAGGCTCTCAGCTGTAACTCCGGAATTGAAGCCGCCGTTAAGCACAGTATCTACATCTGTGGAGTGCTCCTTAACTACATTATAGAATGCAAAAGGATCCATTCCCTGTACACAATAAGATGAAGCATCTGCAATTGTCTGATTTACAGCAGCTGTAATCTCTTCAGGTGTGGAATCTGTCTTGACACCGGTACTTAAGGTAAAGCGTCTGTATGTAACCGTAGTTGCATCATTAAGATGCTTATCAGCAATGTAGATAACGTAAACACCGAATTCTGTCTCGATGACCTTTACATCACCCGGATTATTGTCGCTGAAGATATATGCCTTTACTTCGGAATTCATGTATCCTGCTCCGGCATATGTCTGATTTTCTACAAACGTCGGATCAGCACCGTCTTCATATGATGCAAGATCAGCCTCAGCATCTTTCTCCTTAAGGTAATCCATAACTGCCTGTCTGAAGGATGCGGAATCAGTCGCGGCATTAGCGATCTTCTCGGCTGAAGCAACACACTGGTCAAAATTGACTACTTGACCGTTTTCATCCTTTTCGGCAGCAAGGAAATATGAGTTGTAATTATATACATAGCACTTGTTAGGATCCTCGTCATATCTTTCCTGGATCTGAGCATCCGTAGGAACGATAGAAGGTTCGAACTGCTGGAGATAGTAACCATACTCCTGGACAAGAACTTCGCGCGCCTTGAAATCAACATAGGATCTTCTTGTCATTCCTGTTCCGTAAAGAGTCTGCAGATACTGCTGACCGGAAGGATAGCCATACATCAATGCATAAAGATCCAATGTCTCAAGGTTCTTTTCAGCCAGCTGGCGGGCCTTTGAATAATCCATGAATCCGTTCTGCTGGGCAGCACGCTCAACAAGAGCAAGAGTCTTCAGCTGCTTTGCAGCTTCTCTTAAGAGCCAGTCTCTGTATGTTTCGCCGGTGCTTGCATCATAGACCTCGTCAAGATGGTCTGTGGAAACCATGCCATACTGGGAATATGAGTCATAAACCTCCTGGAAATGGAAATTCGTCTCAAGGACTGAGAAATTCTTTACAGTCTTTGTTGACCCGTCAGAAAGAGTTTCTGTAATTCCGACTCCTGTAAGAGTCTTGGGAAGTATTCCGGAAATATATGTGAAAAAGCCGATAATAACAACAACGATTATGACGATTACCGCAATCATTCCGCCTGAAGCTACTTTTCTGCTTGACTTACCGGACTTGGAGGACTTTGCCATTTTGCCTACCCACCTTATTTATTATTATTTAGTAAAAAGCACCAAACATTATAATTCGGAGCCCTTGATAATGCAAGGAAGCAGTTCGGGAACTTCAACTATATAGTCAGGCCCGAGACTTTCTAATTCTTCCCTGGGCATTTTCGTCCATCCTACAAGGGCAAAATCAGCACCTGCGTCACGCGCCGAAAGGATGTCCGGGACAGCGTCTCCGACATAAAGAACACGGCTCATATCGGTTATTCCCATGGTCTTTGCCGCAAAGATAAGCGGATCGCCGTAAGGCTTTGCCCTCTCTGTGGCCTCTCTGAAGACTTTCGTGTCAAAATAGCCTCCCAATTCGAGAAGGTCAATGGTGATCATGGCAGATGATTCGCGCTTGGAGGTTACTATCCCCTGTTTTACGCCAAGATCCCCTATTTTCGAGAGAAAGTCATAGACTCCGGGAAATATAGGAATGGCATTTTCCTTGAGCCTTCCGCAGTTATACTCGAGATAAGCATTAATAAGGCGTTCCTTTGTCTCATCATCACACATCGAGAAAGTGTCTCCTAAGGGCCTTCCGATATAGCTCATCAGGTCTTCATCGGTACGGTCTGTGCCTCCCAGAACGACGTCATAAGCCTTCTTGAAACATTCCATTATCAGCGGGATCGAATCCCACAGTGTCCCGTCAAGGTCATATAAAACGAGATCGTATTTACTCATCGCTCTTGGAGCCTTCTTCCTTACCGGCCTCTTCAGGCGGAACAACGGGATTTATGTGTATGAGGACTTTAGCTATGGCATTTTCTTCCACTTTCAACACCTTGATCCTCAGATTTTTGTAGTTGACGACAGGGTGCTCCGTCTCTTCGGGAACACGGTCGAGCTGTGAGATGACAAGGCCAGCGATCGTGTCATATTCATCATCGGTAAGTTCGATATCGAGGACGTCTTCGAGGTCGCTTAAGGTCATGTCTCCCCTGACGATATAATCACCGTTCGAGAGCTTAACGAACTCATCTGCCTCATCGTCGAACTCGTCCGTGATGTTGCCTACGAGTTCTTCCAACATATCCTCGATAGTCGCGATGCCCATGGTTCCGCCGTACTCGTCAACGATTACGGCCATCTGCATGCCGCAGTTCTTCATCTCGCCGAAGAGCGAGGAGATCTTACGCGTCTCATGCACGATAAGCGGTTCTCTTATGAACTTTTCAAGCTTGAAGGGTTTATCCTCTGTCGGCGGCATGATGCCGATTAGATCTTTTATGTGAAGGATGCCGATAATGTCATCTATCGTATCCTTATAGACAGGTATCCTCGTAAACTTCTCTTCTCTTGCAACGCGCATGACCTCGTCATAACCCGCATCTATGGGGAGTGACACTATCTTCTTGCGGTGAGTCATGATCTCGGAAACTTCTTTGTCATTGAACTCAAAGACGTTCTCGATCATCTCTTTCTCGGTATCTTCGATGTTGCCGGATTCGGATCCCACGTCGACCATCATGCGGATCTCTTCTTCAGTAACCGGCTTGTCGGTCTGGTTCGGATCGATCCTGAAAAGCCTTAATATAAGATTCGTTGATTTGGTCAGGAACCATACGAAAGGCTTTAAGACGGCACCGAAGAACTTTACAATGTTGGCAGCCGCGAAAGCCCATTTCTCGGGTTTGTTCTGTGCAACACGCTTTGGAACGAGTTCACCCAGAACGAGCGAGAAATAGGACAAAACGACTGTGATGATCACAGTCCACAAAGGTTCCATCCAGGCATGCACTGAATCAGGATCAAACAGAAGAGCAAGTCTGCTGGCAAAACTGTTGGCTGCAAAAGCTGATGATAAGAATCCGGCCAAAGTAACTCCGACCTGGATCGTCGCCAGGAAGTTTCCTGGATTATCAAGGAATTTGATAACGCGCAGAGCCTTCCTGTCACCTTCTTCAGCGAGCTTATGCATCTTCGCGTCGTTAAGAGAGATGACAGCCATCTCGGTGCCCGAGAAAAAGGCATTAACGAGCACAAAGAATACTACCAGTAAGATGCTTAATAATGTGTCCATTATTTCATTCCGTTAAGAAGATCGATCAGAGTCTGTCTTACCACCTGGTGATCAGCCTTACCCTTGAGAGCTCTCATGGACTGGCCGATAAGGAACGTCAGGTTCTTCTCTTCGCCTGCCAGATATCCGTTAACTGCCTTCTCATTGGCAGCGATAATCTCCTTGATGACGGGTTCTATGGAACCTGCATCAGATACAAGAGCGAGACCGTTGTCGGCAATATACTTTTCAGGATCAGTACCGTTAAGGAATGCTTCCTCAAGCGCCTTCTGACCTGACTTACGGTTGATCTTGCCCTCGTTTACGAGGTTTATGATCCTGCCCATGATCTTACCGTCAAAGTCAATATCGCCTGCCAATACTTTGGCGTCCTTGGCAAACTTGAGGAGGTCTGTCATTAGCCAGTTGGAGCAGTCCTTCGGGCTTGACGTGACCTCACATGCGCTCTCGAAAACCTTAACGAGAGCAGGTGTTCCCGTGATTATCTCAGCGTCATATTCAGGCAGACCAAGTTCCTTAACATATCTTTCCCGCTTTGCGTCCGCAAACTCAGGAAGCTCTGCCCTTACCTTATCGAGGAACTCCTCGGAAATATTGATGGGCATGAGGTCTGGATCCGGAAAATACTTGTAATCCTGGGCATTTTCCTTTGAGCGCATGGAATATGTATACTCCTGCTCGTCGTCCCAGCGTCTTGTCTCCTGGACGACCCTGCCGCCCTCCTCGATGAGATCTATCTGTCTGTCGCGCTCATATTCGATCGCGCGCTCGATGGCCTTAAGGCTCGCGATGTTCTTCATCTCAGTCCTTGTGCCGAATTCCTTCTGACCGACAGGTCTTACGGAAAGGTTAACGTCGGCTCTCATTGACCCTTCCTGCATCTTGCAGTCGGAAATTCCGAGATACTGCATGGTATCCCTGAGCTTTTCGAGATAAGCGATTACCTCTTCGCCGGATCTGAAATCAGGCTCTGAAACTATCTCAAGGAGCGGAACTCCGCAGCGGTTGAAGTCTACCATGGTCATTCCGGTAACAGGGTCATGAACGAGTTTTCCGGCATCTTCCTCCATATGGATCTCGTGGATGCCGATGGACTTAATACCCTTGGAAGTTTTGATATCCACATGACCGTTTCTGCAAATCGGATAATAAAGCTGAGATATCTGATATGCCTTCGGAAGGTCCGGATAGAAATAGTTCTTACGGTCGAATTTGTTGTTTCTGGTAATCTCGCAGTTAAGTGCAAGGCCTGCCTTGACTGCATACTCGACTACCTGCTTATTTAACGTAGGGAGCGTGCCCGGCATGCCTGAGCATACTTCGCAAACATGTGTATTGGGCTCGCCTCCGAACTTAGCCGAGCACCCGCAGAAGATCTTTGATTCCGTCGAGAGCTCACAGTGCACTTCGAGACCTATTACCATCTCATAATCCTGCATGATCTTTAGCCCTCCCCTCTCAAAGCATTTTCAGGGATCTTTTTCTCGAACCCTTTATCTGCCGTAGCCTTCTGATAAGCAGAAGCTACGCCTATTATCTTATCTTCGGAGAACCTCTTGCCCATGATCTGAAGACCTACGGGCAGTCCTTCCGATGTGAAACCGCAGGGTACAGACATCGCAGGGATGCCTACTATATTGATAAGTACCGTGCAGATGTCGCCTAAATACATCTTCAGAGGATCTGATAAGCTCTCACCCTTCTTCAGGGCCGCGGTAGGAGCAACGGGGCCTAAGATGGCATCGTATTTTTCGAAAGCCCTGTCAAATGCCTGCTTGATAAGGTTCTTAACTCTGAGAGCCTTGTTGTAATAAGCATCGTAATAACCTGAGGAAAGAACGAAGTTGCCGAGCATGATCCTTCTCTTAACTTCAAGGCCGAAGCCTTCGCTTCTGGACTTGATGTAGAGCTGGCCAAGGTCTTCAACGCCTTCGGGTCTGTAGCCGTATTTAACGCCGTCATATCTAGAAAGATTCGAGCATGCCTCCGCCGTGCAGATAATGTAGTACGTAGGGATCGCATACTTGATGATAGGCATCGGGAAAGTCTCTACCTCAGCGCCCTTTGACTTAAGGACTTCAACGGCATCAAGAACTGCCTTCTTAACGTCCCCGTCGATGCCTTCGCCGATATATTCTTCCGGAATGCCGAACTTTTTGCCTTCAAGGCTGTAGTTTTCGACAGCGGCAAGATCAAGCTTTTCAGACTCCAGCGAAGACTGGTCTTTCTGATCTTTTCCGCTTATGACATTAAAAACCGCGGCAATATCTTCTGCCTTTCTTGCGATTGGTCCGATCTGATCCAGAGAGGAAGCAAAAGCAACGAGACCGTATCTGGATACTGCGCCGTATGTAGGCTTAAGTCCCGTAACGCCACAGAAAGAAGCAGGCTGTCTTATGGAACCGCCCGTATCAGAACCCAGAGCGACGGGAGCTAATGCAGCCGCAACGCAGGCAGCAGAACCGCCCGATGAACCGCCGGGGACCCTCCCGGTATCCCAGGGATTTGACGTAATGCCGAAATAGCTCGTTTCCGTAGTAGAGCCCATAGCGAACTCATCCATGTTTGTCTTGCCGAGAATTATCATTCCGGCATCTTCTATCTTACGGATAACTTCAGCATCGTAAGGAGGAACAAAATTGCCGAGCATCTTTGATGCGCATGTAGTCTTGATGCCCTTGGTGCAGATATTATCCTTGATGGCGATCGGGACGCCTGCCAAAGGACCCGTAAGAGTGCCGGCCTTAATAGCCTCATCAGCCTTGGCAGCCTTAGAGAGAGCCTCATCCCTTATAACGGTGATGAATGACTTATACTCACCATCCTTTGCATCAATGGCATCAAGAAAAGCCTTTGTTGCTTCAACAGAAGTGATCTTACCTTCTTTGATGGCTGCGCCTATCTCGAGCGCGCCCAGTTTTCTAATCTCAATATCAGTCATGGCGCCCCCTTAATCAAAGGTCTTCGGCACGAGGATCGTACCGTCCTTTGTCTCGGGCGCGTTGCTTAAGACCGCATCCCTCATATCTTCATTTGCGATAACGTCTTCACGGGTAACGTTAACGACACCAGCCGCATGGCTCAAGGGCTCCACACCTTCAGTGTCCAGCTCGTTTAACTGGTCGAAATAACCTAAGATGTCACCTAATGCCTTCTGCGTTTTTTCTTCGTCTTCAGGGCTCAGCTCCAGGCGCCCGAGGCTCTCGAGATACTGAACCAGATCTTTGGTAATCTCCATGAAATTACGCTCCTACTCTGCTGTTTCCTAAATGTCTATAACCTTAAAAGTGTAACATGATGCATATTTTAAGTAAATAAAGAGGCTGTCCCGTAATTGAGACAGCCATCCTTGTTTTTTATCAGGTGATTATCATTCCTCATCATCATCTTCTTCGGAATGTTCTATGATTTCCTCTTCGTCATCTTCCGCTTCAGTCTTACTGTTCTTCTTTGAAGAGCGGGGCTTGACTTCCTTAACTTCCTTTTCTTCCTTGTCGTCCTTCTCATCGTTCTCGTCATCGTCATCATCATATTGTTTTTTCGATGGTTTTCCGGAAGGAGCGGAACCGCTCTTATTGTTGTTCTTTACGGCAGAGTAGATCAGGATGCCGATGACAGCAATGATCGCAACTCCTGCGAGAGTAAAGAATATGGCAATGATCACATCCGTGTTGGATGTCTGACCGCCTATTGAACCGCCGGGTTCGGTAGCAGCAGTCGAGTTCGGATCGAAGGTAACGCCTTCTGAAGGTACTGCCATATCGGGAACGGTAGTAGGCGTAGGCCCTGCAGGAGCAGGAAGGAACGGATCATCCGTATGGAAACCGTGTTTTCCTTCATTAACCTCATCAATGAGCTCTTTGCTTAAATACTGCATGGCAAGCTGATCAAGAACATCTGCGCTCTGTTCCTGCCATCCGAGGTATCCGACTACGAAATAACCGTATTCGGGGGCATATATAACGTCAAGATCACCGGTTGTCCTTCCTTCTTCATAGACCCATGCTTCGAAATTAGAAACCGTCTGTCCCCTGGCAACGGAAATATCACCCTGATCATATACAGTACCTGCCTCCTGTCCGGACTCGGCAAGACCTTTAAGATCATCAACAGTCTTGCATGAATCCTTCATTGCCGTAGCTGCAGCAAGAGCCTGATCCTTTACTGACTGCTCGGCAGTTTCCGGAGCATAGAACAATGCATATCTTACATTCGGAACATTCTTCTCTTCATCCGTGAACGGATAATTCTCGCAATATACCTTTGAGTAAGCATCTGCAAGATAATATCTCTCAAGATTCTTTCTGAAGGTTGCCTCATCATTTCCGGGACCATAATAGAACTGCAGATACTCATCGAGGGTCATATCGGTGTTGGCAGCCTTTTCAGACTCGATGTTCTTCATCATTGTATCAATGTCTTCAAGCGTTTTCTCTGAAAGAGTGACGTTTTCTGCTTTGGCACGGGCGGCCAGAATGAAAGTGCTCTCAATTGAGTTCTCGGCATATTTAACAAAATAGTCTCCGTAAGTCGCATACTCATCACCGTAGTATTCGGCCGCAAGATCGATATAACCGAGCGTTGTTGCGGGATAATAACCCATGCTCGCATATCCGCTCAGATCCAGGAATGCATTTATGAAGTAGAAGTTTGCTTCCGGCTTCGGGATCGGCTCACCGTCAAAATAATACTGGTGGTCAAGGAAAGACGTTAGCTGTGTAGCATAGAGCTCTTCAAAAGACTGCGGTTCCTGGGGTTCAGGGTATGCAGCCGAAGTCTCCGCGCCCTGACCGGAAACCGTCTGGTTCGTTACATTTGTTCCTGCAGTGGTATTTTCCGTAATCTTCTGATTACATCCTGCGATCATTGTTGCTGCTATAGCTGTCGAAAGTATAATGGCGCCAAATCTTTTCATCTTAATGTAGTTATCCTTTTGTAGTCTTGCATGCATGCCGCGATAGTATCGTCCATGTCATAGTATTTGTACTTACCGAGCCTTCCGCCGAAAAAGACGTTGCCATCTGCTGCGGACAGCTCTTCATACTTTTTGTAAAGTCCGTTGTTCCTTTCATTATTGAGCGGATAATAAGGCTCGTCGCCCGGTTTCCATTCAGAAGGATACTCGTGAGTGATTACCGTTCCTTTGCCCTTTCCGAACTCAAAATGCTTATGTTCCAATATCCTCGTAAAAGGTGTCTCCGCATCGGTATAGTTAACAACCGCATTTCCCTGGAAGTCATCGGTATCAGGCAGGTATTCCGTCTCAAACCTCAGGCTCCTGTACTCCAAAGCACCTAAATCGTAATTATAATACTCATCTATCATTCCCGTATAGATGATTTTCGTGGCAATTTTATCCAAAGAATCCTTCTCTTTAAGGTAATCAATGTTCAATCTCACCTCAATGCCATCAAGCATATTCTCTATCCACGCGGTATAACCTCCGACAGGTATCCCCTGAAAATCATCATTGAAATAATTGTTATCGTATGTAAGTCTTACCGGAAGCCGTTTGATAATAAACGCAGGAAGTTCAGTTGCCTTTCTGCCCCACTGCTTCTCCGTATAACCTTTAACGAGTTTGTTGTAGATATCAGGACCGATAAGCGAAATAGCCTGCTCTTCCAGATTTTCGGGTTCATCCACCTTGCCCAGAGCGATCTGCTCATCGAGCTTAGCCCTGGCCTCTTCAGGTGTTACAACGCCCCACATCTTATTGAAGGTATACATGTTAAAAGGCATTGAATAAAGTTCGCCCTTGTAATTGGCAATAACCATGTTTGTATACCTGTTGAAATCCGCAAACCGGTTTGCAAATTCCCACACTTCCCTGTCACTAGTGTGGAATATATGGGCTCCGTATTTATGAACGTTGATCCCGTGAACATTTTCAGTATAGACATTGCCTGCTACATGAGGTCTTTTGTCGATTACCAGACATTTATATCCGCTGTCGGTTGCCAGGCGCGCGAAAGTTGCCCCGTAGAGCCCTGCGCCTACTATGAGAAAATCATATTCACCCATAAGAATACCTGCCATTATCGAAAAGTCCCGATAATAATACACTATTTTGGCATGAATGACTAAACGGAGGCATGATCGGTCTCCGGATTCCCGTAATCATTCTTCTTTGTATTCAGCCGCTGCTGTTCCGAAGTTCATGAGCTTACCGGTATCTTCAAAGAGATCGCACAATTTCATGGCAGGATCATACTGAAGGTTTATCTCAAAGGCATTAAAAGGAATCCCCAAAGCATTGCAGTCTTTCTTAAGCGCTTCAGTTAATTCTTTGTGTCCGGATATCTGCTCCAATGTCCATGAAGGTCCGCATTTCAATTCCGGAGATCCGTCCGCAATATAAATACTGCCAGCAGGAATAATATCCTCACATCCTTTAAGGCTTACAAACAGATCATACTTACCGCCTTCTACAAGGAACTTATCATATTCTTCGTCAAAATATGCGAGCTCCTTTTTATCAAAAGAAACCGTCACTTTCGCTTCGCTCCCCGCATTTATCATCGGCTTCGCAAATCCGACAAGTCTTAAATTCTCCCTTGGTATAAGGGGCTTAAACTTCGACGCATACAGCTGGACGACCGCCTTACCGTCCATACTGCTTTTATTTGATACAGTGAACGTAACGCTGAACTTGTTTCCTTTTCTGGCTCCGCAACAATCAGTAACAGCAAACTTCGAATAGGAAAGCCCGTATCCGAAAGGATACAGAGGCTTTATCTCCCTCTTCTGATAACCTCTGTATCCGGTATAGATGCCTTCACCGTAATTGCAGGTCAGTTTGTCAGGATAACAAAGATACGCAGGAGTATCCTTATATGACACAGGGAAGGTGCATGGTAGCGCTCCCGAAGGATTTACTTTTCCCGTGAGTATATCAGCCATAGCTCTGTCACCCATCATACCGGGATAGAAAACCGCAAATATTGAATCTGCTGTCTCTTCCAGTCCTTCAAGTTCAACGGGACCAGGGGTATTCAGTATCAGACAGATCTTTCCCTTCCCCCTGTTCTTCGCAAGTTTCCTGATCAAAGATACCGTCTTTGGGTTCATCTTCAGATCAGGCCTGTCATGACCTTCGCCGGATCTGATGGTCTCGATTATGACCGCCGTGGCACCTTTCCGGAATGCTTCAATATCATTCTTCAGAACATTCTTGTCACTCAGAACAGAGCTTAATTCGGAGAAGAGATCCGTTGTTCTGTCCGTGCGCACCTCCGCGCTTCCGATGCCGCAATCCTGAAACTTCTCAGGACCGAAAAATACGACTTTGGAGGTCTTCTTAAGCGGCAGATGTCCTTTATTCTTCAGCATGACGATTCCTTCAGCTGCAGCATTATAAGCAGCCTTATCGCCGGTCTTTTTGTATTTGGATGCCGTCAGTTCCGGCGGTGCCTTAACATCACCGAATTTATCTATCAGTTCGAGTACTCTTAATGCCGCTTCATCGAGGTCCTTTTTTGACAGCCTGCCATCTTCTACAGCTTTTATGATTCCCGACGGATCCCATGGACCCGGCATGAAAATATCCTGTCCCGATGCAACCGAATCACCCGTATCTTTGATCCGGCCCTCCCAGTCTGTTACGGTAACGCCTTCAAATCCCCACTCTGTTCTCAGGACTTTTTTCAGAAGCCACGAGTTTTCCATGCAGTGCGTTCCGTTGACGGCAGGATATGCAGACATAAGAGTTGATGCAACCTTTGCGCATGCTTCAAAAGCAGGAAAGTATATTTCTCTTAATGCGCGGACAGCTATAAGTTCATTGATCACTTTGCGGTTTATCTCCAGGTTATTGCAGGCAAAATGTTTTACATTGGAAGCAACACCAGCACTTTCAACGCCTTTACACATTTCAGGCGCAAGAGTTCTGGCAAGGAACGGATCCTCAGAATACCCTTCAAAAAATCTCCCGTTAACAGGCTCTCTTAATATATTGCAGTTTGGCGTCCCTAAAAGGACTCCGACACGATAGACACGCGCTTCCATTCCAAGCGCTTTACCCGTATCGAAAATGACTTTCGGATTCCACGTTGAAGCCAATAAGATACCCGGAGGATAGCATCCCGGTGCTATATCGATTCCTCCTCTGAATTCTGTCAGCATTTCGCTAAGTTTAGCCCTGATGATCTTCTCGTTCCTGGTGAGTTTTTCAGGATCATAAAAATATACGATCACATGGAAGATCTCTTCAGGACGGTATTCCTTAGGAGGTTCCTTAAACATGCGTGACAGCAGATGTTCAAGGTTTATTCCCGTGCCGCCGTCCTGCATTCCGACTTCCGGAATAAAACCGGCCGAAGATTCGAACCCTCCGATCGAGAACGGCGTGGTGCCGCAAAGAAGTCTTGCCTTATCTTCAATAGTCATCTGTTTCAGAAATCTCTTGATGTTCATATTGTCACTCCTTTGCATTTTTATAAGTAAAACCCGGCACCTGAAAAGCCTTCTCTGGAAAATGCCGGCTCTCTTGTTCTTATTGTATATATTTTCTTTTATTGGAGGAACCGATTTACAGTATCATTCTTGTCGATTTTGTAAGATTTATTAACATTTTTCCGACAAAGAGACCACTTATAATCCTTTCATGGAAAACCTTAATCAATACATTCCCAGAGAATATCTGGCACTGAAGATCAACTACTTAAGACAGCAACTTGAATTGCTGCCTAAGACAAGTCTGCAAACTCATAAAGTAGACGGAGTACAGCGAGACGTTATCCAAGTTGGAAGACACCGATATTTCATTGGTACTGACACAGGTAAAAAATTTCTTAATCTTCGCCAAAACCGTGATGAGAAAGAAAGACAACTCAAAATATATGAGACGATCTGGGATTGCCATTTTAAAGACTATTCTTTTCCTGAATGTAATCCTCATAAGATAATCAGGACTTTAAGCACATCCCCAAATAATCATGTAATTCTAAATAAATCATTTTTTGACAACCTGGAAAATGATGCCAACACTGATTATCCGAAATTTAAAAACAATTATTTCGACGGGATATACTATCGTTCTTCAGCTGAGCGTGACATAGCCATCTTTTATACTGAAATGGGTATTCCCTTCAAGTATGAGCCCAAAATTATGCTATCCGGATTAACCAAACCAATCAACACGGATTTTGTTCTTTATATAGAAGAACTTGATACTTGTAAGTTCCATGAACACCTTGGGATGAAAGACTCTTCTGATTATTTGAGGATCACTAAAGTGAAATACGGAAATTATACAAATGCAGGATTAATTCCTGATATTGATATTCTTTTCACCTATGACACAGATGATTTTCCCTTTGATATCCGATATCTGTCTGCCAAACTTAATGCAGCTATCTTCGGGTCAACCTTATATAAATAAACCCCTTGATGAAAAATTGATGAATAAGCTCGAAAATAATCAAGGATTACGTCAAATCAATCCCTACTTGACGTAATCCTTGACGGATTTGTTCTATAATCATCAAATTTTCGTCAAATGCCTTGGTGCGGATAAATATGCACCGGACTTTTAAGAAAATTACTGCATTATTGCAAACTTCAGCGTAGCCTTGACAGCTACCTTACCGTCGACCGTGGCAACGGCTTCGCCTAAGCCGACAGGGCCTTTAACGGCAGTGATCTTCGTCTCGAGTCTTACGGTATCACCGGGATAGATGGCAGCCTTGAACTTGCAGTTGTCAATACCAGCAAATACTGCGATCTTGCCGGTGAAATCTTCTTTCGAAAGGATCGCGACAGCTCCTGCCTGGGCAAGCGCTTCAACTGTTATTACACCCGGAACGATGGGATAATCGGGGAAGTGTCCCCTGAAGAAGTACTCGTCATAAGTAAAGTTCTTATAAGCGATGCAATACTCACCCGGAACATAATCCTCTACCCTGTCGATGAGAAGGAAGGGATGTCTGTGCGGAATGATCTTCATGATCTCGGTTGTGGTAAGCGCATTTGCCATGGAAAGGATCCTCCTTATTCTTCAAACTTCCTGACTATCATGGAGGCATTGTGTCCGCCGAAGCCGAGGTTGTTTGTCATAGCATACACTATATTGCGGTTCTTAGGTTCAATAAATGTGTAATCGAGATCCATTTCGCCTTCTGACTCTTTGGAACCAGCTGTAACATGAACGAATCCGTCCTGTATGGACTTGACGCAGGTGATGAGCTCGACGCCTCCTGCACCGCCAAGAACGTGACCGATCATGGACTTGGTCGAATTGATCGAGATGTTCTTTATGTCTTCCTTGAAGGCATACTTCATTGCGCGTGTCTCGAAAAGATCGTTGTGGTGTGTGGACGTTCCGTGAGCATTGATGTAATCGATGTCGGAAGGCTTGATGCCTGCTTCCTTCATCGCGATGATCATTGCCTCGCCGGCGCCGCTTCCGTCTTCTGCGGGCGAAGTGATGTGGTATGCGTCACATGTAGCACCGTATCCGACTATCTCGGCGAGGATGTTCGCGCCTCTTGCCTTGGCGTGTTCATAGCTCTCGATAACGAGAACGCCCGAACCTTCACCGATGACAAAACCGTCTCTGTCTTTATCGAAAGGTCTTGATGCCGTCTCGGGATCATCGTTGGTCGAAAGAGCCGTAAGAGCTGCAAAACCCTGAACGCCGGTCTTGCAGACAGCTGCTTCGCATCCTCCTGTTACCATAACATCGGCATCACCGTACTTAACGGCCTTGAAAGCATCACCGATCGAGTGAAGACCGGTAGCGCAGGCTGTAACAACACAGGTGTTGATACCCTTCATTCCATACATGATCGCGATGTTTGCAGATGCCATGTTAGCGATCATCATCGGGATGTACATCGGAGCGATCTTGCCCGATTTCTCATATCTTACCTGCTCTCTCTCATGTGCCTGCATCGAACCGATTCCGGAGCTGACGATAACGCCTACCCTGTAAGGATTCTCCTTTTCCATATCAAGTCCGGACTGCTCAATAGCTTCCTTTGCTGCAGCCACCGCGAAATGAGCGAAGGGTTCCATACGTTTCATGGTCTTGAAATCCATGTAATTTGTAGCATCGAAATCCTTTACTTCGCATGCGAGCTTTACCTTGGAATTGCTTGCATCGAATTTAGTGATCGGGCCTGTTGCAGCCTTACCTTTTTTAAGACCTTCCCAAAAAGCCTCAACACTGTTGCCCAGCGGGGTGATCGCACCCATGCCGGTTACTACGACTCTGTTTGCCATTTAATGATTTACTCCGTTGTTATTATTTTCGAGGTGCCCCCAAAGCACCAAAATTACATATGCATTCCGCCGTCAACGCTCAATACCTGGCCCGTGATGTATGAGGCATCATCGGAGCAAAGGAAATTGACCGCATTAGCGATGTCTTCGGGCTGACCGTATCTCTTGAGCGGGATCATTGCGAAGATAGCGTCCTTCTGCTTGTCAGTGAGAACGGCTGTCATGGGAGTCTCGACATATCCGGGAGCGATCGCATTGAATGTGATGTTTCTAGATGCGAACTCTCTTGCGCATGACTTTGTAACGCCGATGACGCCTGCTTTTGAAGCAGAGTAGTTTACCTGGCCTGCCTGACCCTCGATGCCTACGATAGAGGAGATGCTTACGACTCTTCCTTCTCTCTTCTTCATCATGACGGGTGTGCAGTGTTTGATAAAGTTGAATGTACCCTTAAGATTTACGGCGATGACCGCATCAAAATTCTCTTCTGTCATCTTGAGGAGCAGGCTGTCTCTTGTAATTCCTGCGTTATTTACGAGGATATAGATACCGCCGAAGTCTTCTGTGATCTGTGCAACCGTCTCTCCGACCTTTTCGAAATCAGCAACGTTGCACTGATATGCCTTTGCTTCAACGCCAAGTGCCTTGACCTCTTCTTCACAATCCTTGCTCATCTCAAGAGGGCATGCGTCAACGATCGCGATGTTATATCCGCTCTTTGCAAGTCTTACTGCGATGGCTCTTCCGATTCCTCTTGAAGCGCCGGTAACGATTGCTGTTTTTCCGGTATTTTCTGACATGATTATTACCTCCTTGATCAGCCGAGTTTTTCCAATAATGAATCTACGTCTTCAGGTGTTGCCACACCGATGACTTTGATAGACGGAACCGTCTTTCTTACAAATCCTGCGATGGTCTTTCCGGGACCGACTTCGATTATCGTATCAACGCCCATCTTTTCGAGCTCGTAAAGGGTCTGCTCCCATCTGACGGGGCTGGATACCTGTGCCTCAAGAAGATCTTTGATCTGTGACTTATCAGTAATCTTCGAAGCATTCGCATTTGCGAAATAAGGGATCTTCAGATCACCGAACTCCACGCTCTCAAGTCTTTTTCCGAGCTCTTCTCCTGCACTTTCAAGCAAAGGTGAATGGAAAGGACCGGACACATTGAGTTCGACTACCTTTTTGGCACCTGCTTTCTCGAGCTTCGGCATTGCTTCATGAACCGCTTCCTTCTTACCGGTGATGACGATCTGACCGGGGCAGTTAAAGTTTGCAGGCCATACGTTTTCGATCGTATCGGTTACTGCTTCAACCTGCTCCTGTGTAAGACCAATTACGGCTGCCATCGTGCCTTCGCCTGCGGGAACGGCATTTGACATGAGCCTTCCTCTGATCCTTGTAAGCGCTACAGCATCTTTAAAGCTTAAAGCACCTGCAACATAAAGGCTGCAGTATTCTCCTAAAGAAAGTCCTGCAGTTACGTCAGGTCTGATTCCTGCATTCAGGAGCGCATCGGTAATGATGCAGCAGGCCGTTACCAATGCAGGCTGTGTGAATTCCGTGATGTTGATGTCTTCGTTGGGCTCGAAAAGGAGCTTATTCATATCTACTTCAGCAGCCTCGGATGCTTCGGTGATCATACCGGCATATCGGCTGTCTGACTTAACAAATTCTTCGGCCATTCCGACGTGCTGGACGCCCTGGCCGGGGTAACAAAATGCAATACTCATTACGCTTCAAGCTTCCTTCCCAATAGTTCATCTGCCTGGGCAAACATCGTTTCGATGATGACCTTGGCAGGTCTTATCTCATTTACAAGGCCTGCGATCTGACCGGCCATGAATGTTCCTTCCTTAGTGTCTCCCTCGACAACAGCTTTGCGGAGGCTTCCTACCGTAAGTCCTTCAAGCTCTTCGAATGTAACGCCGCTCTGCTCCATCTCAAGATATCTGTTGGAAAGAGAGTTTCTTATCTGTCTTACGGGGTGACCGTATGATCTGCCGGTTACTCTCGTGGAGTTATCCTTAGCCCTGATGACCATATCCTTGTAGTTAGGATGAACGTTGACTTCATCGCATGCGCAGAAAACCGTTCCGCACTGAACGCCCTCCGCACCAAGCATGAAAGCTGCTGCAACGCCTCTGCCGTCAGCTATACCGCCTGCAGCGATAACAGGGAAAGATACGGCATCTACTACCTGGGGAACGAGTGTCATTGTCGTTGATTCACCGATATGTCCGCCGGACTCGGTACCCTCTGCGATAACCGCATCGGCACCGCACTGTTCCATTCTCCTGGCAAGAGCAACGCCTGCGATAACGGGAACAACGATGATTCCTGCTTCTTTCCACATTGCCATGTATTTTTCAGGAGAACCCGCACCGGTGGTTACGACTTTAACCTTTTCTTCTGCGATGACTTTCGCGATCTCGGGAGCTCTGGGATTCATGAGCATGAGATTTACGCCGAAAGGCTTATCGGTTGCTTCGCGGCACTTTTTGATCTGATCACGGAGCCAGTTCTCGTCAGCTCCGCCGACACCGATGATGCCAAGACCGCCTGCTTCTGAAACTGCAGAAGCGATATGCCAGTCAGCTACCCAGGCCATGCCGCCCTGGAAGATTGGATATTTAATGCCGATCAAATCTGTGATTCTTGTCATGATCTTAAGTCTCCTTGATCTTTATTATTCAAATTTAATATTCAATATAATTTGCATCCCATGTGAGACCGGCTCCGAAACTTGCCATGACGAGCTTCATTCCTGGCTTGAGCCTGCCTTCCTGCTTTAATCCGGTAAGGAGCATCGGGATGCTTGCCGATGACGCATTGCCGAAATTCATTATGTTCATGGGGAATCTGTCACGGGGAATGCCGAGCTTTTTGGCTGTGGCTTCAATGATCCTCGCATTTGCCTGATGAAGAATATAAAGGTCAACATCTTTATCAAGATCGAAACTGTACTTTTCAGAAAGATCCTTGATGATCTGGGGAACTTCCGTTACCGCAAACTTGAATACTTCTCTGCCCTGCATGTAGAAGGAAGTAGCCGTCTTAAAACCTTCTTCTTCCCATCTGTCAGGCTGTCTTGCAGCTTCGCAGTGAAGGCATCCGCCTCTTGCGCCTGAAGACCTCATGATGAACTGGTTCGGCTTAACGGTTTCGTCAGCCTTAAGCACTGCGGCACCGGCGCCGTCACCAAACAGGATGCAGGTTCCTCTGTCCTGATAGTTCGCGAAATTGGAATTACACTCGGATCCGATGCAAAGCGCATATTTCGCGTTGCCGGTCTCGATGAAGCTCTGAACCGTATTCCACGCGGCAACAAATCCCGGACAAGCCGAATTGACGTCAAAACAACCGCAGTTCTCGGTAGCACCAATCGCTTCCTGAACCACGCAAGACATCGAAGGTATAACAAGATCAGGCGTCGTGCAAGCCGTTACGATAAGGTCGATCTGAGAAGGATCAATTCCTGCGTCCTCTATGGCCTTCTTAGCAGCCTCGACCGCCATCGTGGACGGCTTCTCGGTAATGTGATCCGCAATGTGTCTTTCCTTTATTCCTGTACGCTCGGTTATCCACTCGTCACTGGTATCAAGAAATTTCGCGAAGTCATCATTAGTTACGACTTTCTTCGGGATATAAGATCCGAGCCCTATAATTCTGCCTGTCATTGTTCAACAACCTCTGTATCTTCCCTTATTTGGAACTATATTTGGACATAGTAGTCCCACAGGTTAAATAGTTTGATTGTCAAAGTATCACACAAGGACACCTGATTTGTCAAGTGTTTTGATACTCAAAGTAATTTGCGAAATGCAGGTTTTCTATTGTTTTGACATGATCTTTGTTCATTGGAGAGCATTAAAAGTGCTTGTATCTTTTTCTGTTCAAATTCTTAGGAAAAAGATACGCATCTGGTGAAAACATGTCTTTTTTGAAAAGGAATCTAAGAAAAAAGATATATATTCATTTTGAAAGACAGTTTGAAACGTATATTTCTTCGAAAATGGGTTAGAAAACTTGGTTATTGTATCTTTTTCTAATCAAAATCGAAATAAAAAGACACACAAAGATCAAAGCCGATCGATCATCTGAATTCTTGCATCAAATAGGACTCTCTAAAGAACCCCTTTATTCTCCCTGCTTTTCGAATCTGCCGGCTGCCCAGCCGCCCTCGTTCATGTGCGAACTCGTGAGATTCTCAAAACCTTCAGGCGACAGGATAGGTATCTGCAGTTTGCGGATCGTCTCCGCGCTGATCTTAAATCCGTTCGCACAGTACTCGGCTCCGGCTTTTCTGACATCATCAAGATAGACTCTGATCTGCCTCTTGGCTCTTCCCGTCATGAAGATCTCGCCCATGGCGCACAGAATGGCCGTATATCTGTCCCTGCCGCCGCAGATCAGATCGTACTGGGCGAGGAGCGCCGGATATACGGGCTCAAGTTCAACATATCCGCAGGAGCTTATGATCACGAACTTCTTTTCGAATATCGAATCGTCTCTCATCTTGTTGAAGGTCTGGCCGTCATCACTCCTGCCTCCCATATAGGGCTCGGCAAGAGATAAACATCTGTCGGTCACTGCCTTGAGCTGTGAGGGCATTCCGTAGAAATACAAAGGGAAGCTCTCGATAATGACATCAGCTTCCTTAATGGCAGCGATTATCTCCGGCATATCGTCTTTTATGGCGCATGTGCCGTCCTTCGATGCCCAGCATGCGAAGCACCCTCTGCATGGTTTTATGTCCTTGGAATAGATATCGATTTTCTTTACTTCCGTACCTTCGGGAAAACCTGATACGAAAGCATTTGTCACATTGAGCGTGTTGCTCTTTTCGAGCTTGGGACTGCCGTTAAGAATAAGTACTTTCATTTGAATTAATCATGCCTCGAAAGGATTCTGTTATCAGAGGCTCAGGCCTCCGTCAAGAACGATCACCTGACCCGTCATGTACGCAAACGCGCCGGTAAGAAGACTGGCGACGCAGTCTGCAACGTCTTCAGCCGTGCCGAAACGCTTCATGGGAACCGCATCGAGATACTTCTCCGCGAGGTCTCCCGGAATGGACTTGATCATGTCGGTGCCGATAAAGCCCGGAGCAACCGCATTGACCTGGATCCCGTACGGAGCAAGCTCTTTTGCCATGGTCTGCGTCATCGAATTGACTGCACCCTTGGTCGCGCTGTAGACGGTCTGTCCCGGAACTGCAAGAACAGAGCTTACGGAAGATATGTTAATGATCTTTCCGCTTTTCTGCGAGCACATCTTAAGGCTTGCAGCCTGGGCGCAGTTGATATATCCCTCTATGTTTATGGCAAGACTTCTTTCGAGAGATTCCTGTCTGATCATGAGAAGATAAGCATCATCAACGACACCTGCGTTATTTATCAGAACATCGATCGTCTCAAAGCTCTTCTTTATCTCCCTGAACATTGCTTTGACCTGTGCAATGTCAGACGTGTCAGCCTTGTAGATCTCACAGCGGACACCCAGGGCGGTAATCTCTTCCTGAGCAGCCTTCGCAGCCTCGTCATTGCTTGCATAGTTAAGTGCTATGTCATATCCTTCGCCGGCAAGCTTTAATGAGATCGCCTTGCCTATTCCCCTGGAACCGCCTGTGACTACAGCTGTCTTACCCATAATGTGTCCTCTTTCTTATGCTTTGGTCAGCAGCACTGCCGAATAAAGAGCGCTGGTTCCATATGACACAGCAATACCGTTTGTTACCTTACCCTCGTAGATATCCCTGGCAAGCATTGCGAACTGCATCGAAGATGATGCCGCTCTGGCTTCGCCGTATTCCTTCTTAACGAGCTTAACTTCAATGCCGTCTCCGAAGATCTTCTTATAAACTTCCATCTCGAAATTATCTATGCTCTTTATTCCGTTTCCGAAACCATAGATGCATGATACGTCAGAGGCCTTCATTCCGCCCTCTTCCAAAACGTTCATAATGGCTTTTGTAAGAGCTTTCTCCGACAGTCTGGTGTTATTGGTCCTGTCACCGGAAGTGTCTCTCGCAGAAGAGAATCCGGCGATCTTCGCATAACGTTTTGCTCCTCTTTCGGCGGCACTCGAATCTTTCTCGATGATACAGGTTATGGAACCTTCACCGAGTTTCATACCGCCTTCGCCCGTAAGGCCAAGGTCACTGTAGATCTCATCATCGATCTCGGTGCATTCGTCGGTTCCCGATGCGAGCATTATGCTCTCATATCCGAACATGATCGCGCCGGCTGCGGCACAAACGCTCTGAAGTCCTGACTGGTATCCGTTCGCGATGGTGACGTTATAACCCTTGATTCCCGTAGCAATGCTCAGGTATCCGCCTGCCGCATTGTATACGGTATTAGGGAAAGCAAATGCGCTTCCTTTCTCGATTCCTTCCCTGATGATGCCCTTCTGGAAATTTGCTATCTCGGTCATCGGTCCGTCGTTCGTTCCGATGCAGATGCCGATTATTCCTTCGTTCTCTTCAGTAACGGTAACGCCGGCATCTTCAAGAGCCCTGATGCCGCTTAAGAGCTGGAGCTGCGACAGTCTGTCGAGCTTTCTTAAGAACGCGGACTTGATTCCGTAATTCTTAAAAGTCTCGGTATCGAACTTTGCGATAAAGTCGCCTTTTGTCTCGTCATATTCGCCGCTTACGATTCCGATGCCCGTAACATAAAGACTCTGCTTAGGGCATGAAAGATTAAGTATATTGGGATCTCTCGCAAATACGATGCTCGCATTGTTGCCTCCGAAAGCGAACGAATTCGACATCGCATAATTAATCTCTTTTTGAACCGGTTTGTTGGCAATGAAATTGATATCTCCGGACTTTTCTTCCAGGACCTTGAGGTCTTCTTCACTGTATCCGGTAGTAGGAGGGAGTTTTCCCTCGGTTAAGGCCTTAACCGTAAGTACGGCTTCGATAGCGCCTGCAGCGCCCAGACAGTGTCCTGTCATCGATTTGGTGGAACTTACATAAAGATCCTTATTGTCCTTAAAAAGAGTATTCAAAGACAGGAATTCGGATTCATCGTTCTTGGCTGTTCCGGTACCATGCGCATTGACATAGTCGATATCAGTGAACTTAAGACCTGAATTCTTTACTGCACGGGTGATGACACTCATCTGTCCCTCACCGTCGGGTCTCGGAGCCGTGATGTGGTAGGCATCGGAACTTACGCCTGAACCAAGAACATCGCAGTATATCTTTGCACCGCGCTTAACGGCATGCTCGTAACTTTCCACGACAAGCACACCGGCGCCTTCGCCTAACGTGATTCCGTCACTGTGATTGAAAGGTGAGCAGTCTGAAGGAGACAAAGCCCTTAATGCATGGAATCCCGCATATGCGAGAGAAGAGAATGAATCACATCCGCCTGCCAGGAAGATTTCTCCCTTTCCGCCTCTGATAAGGTCTATGGCAAGCGCAAGGCTCAAAGTGCCTGCAGCGCAGGCATTTACTATATTTGCCGTGATTCCGCCCGCATTGTAGTAATCGGCGACATTTCCGGCTATTACCGTCGCTGAGATGGACATGATGTCATTCGGGTCGCCCTTCTCACCGGCTTCTTTCTGATTATAATACTTATCAACACAGGCAGCGCCGGCGATACAGCTTCCAAGGAGAACTCCAATCTCGGAAGCATCTTCGGAATCCATATCGATTCCGGCATCCCTGATCGCTTCTCCTGCTGCCTTTATGCCGAGTGCAGTCGTCCTGTCGTATTTTCCGCCGGCAAGCTCTTCGTCTGTAAGCTTTACTTCTGCACCCTTATGGGAATAACACTCTGTTGTATCAAAACTTGCGGCGTCAGCTATGCCCGACTTGCCGTCAAGAGCTGCCCGAAAGCATTCTTCGGTATCATTTCCGATTGCGCAAACGAGGCCTAACCCCGTAATTACGCAACGCTTCTCGTTCATCAGCATTTTCAGCCCTCTTTATGTGCTTCTACGAATGCCGTAAGTGTCTCGATGGAACGGAAATCCTCTTTTGTAGCGCCTGAACCTGAAAGATCTACTCCGAAAAGGTTCTCGATTCCTACGATGATCTCGATGGAATCGATGGAATCAAGTCCGATGTCCTCGCCGAAAAGCTCGGAATCGTACTCCAGCTCGTCAGCCGGGATCCTGAGTCTTTCAACCAGCATACCCTTGATCTGCTCGGCAATCTCATTATTCATTTCCAAAACCCTCCTGAATATATTTAAAAGATAAAGTTCTTGAATAACCTTACACTAAGTTGCTCTGTTTTTCCAACGATACGGAATAAAAGTGCAAAATTACGTTAAACTTGCGAAGTTCCCTGACTGACATCTTGCACTTGTATCCCCAGGATGAGACCGTCAGCTCGTCGCCGTCGATGTCAGTGATGGTGACCCAGTGGAATCCCAGTTTTCCCTTGGTTCCCGTAGGCATTTCGATCGAAACGTTCTCGAAAGGCGCCGTGACGAGCATGACCAGCGGATCTCCGCTTTCCAGGTATCCCGGGACCTTTTCCCACCATTTGAACCTGAAAGGTTTGACCCTGATGTTCAGGCCCTCTTTAACGGCGAGCTTTTTTATGCCTTTTTTAAATCTTCCGGCACTGACACCGAGGCTGCCTAAGAATTCTTTCCCGAAAAGCTTTCTTGGTTCCCTGTTCTTACCGACCGTTATCGGTCTTATGTAGTCTTTCGCATCAAAGAATCTGTCGAAATATTCTTCCCTGGGCATGCGTTCTTCACCCTTAAGGCGCATGATCGCGTCAAGCCCGGCTATTATTCCGCATCCGCTGTTAAGGAGCATCTTATCAGGAAGCCACATCTGGCTTCCGCCGAACGACTCTATGCCGTATTTATCAACTATCTTAGGCGGCTGACTCATCTTAAGATCACCTCACACCATGCTCCCTCAAAAGGCATTCCGGGGAGCTCTATCGCGCCTTTATCCCTTAATCTCTTTCTGCTCTCGTAGACTCCCGAATCCAAAGGTACAGGGGCCATGAAACATTCTATTCCTTCCGAAGTCCATTTACCGACGAGAGATTCGAGATCCGAAGCAGCAGTACCGGAGTGATTGCAGCAGATAAGCACTCTGTCAAAACCGTCCCGTGGGATCACGGCTCCCGGAACAGAGGGTATTACAAGCACCTCCGGAAGTCTTTCTCTGTTAAGGAAATCAGAATAGTCCCTGATCTCAGGCATTATGCCGTCCTCATACTCGGAATAGATCCCTTTTATATCAGGAGATGTTATAAGGTGCGCCCTGTAAAGCTTGGGATTCCCCTCCCTGTCTCTGAAAACGACGCCGGACTTTCCTTCTTCAAGGCATTTGACAGCAAGATCAAGGTTGCCCGAAGCCTCACCCGGATCAACGTCAGGGGCTTTGACAGAACCCGTAATGACAAAAGGAATTCCCGAAGCAGCCAGGACTCTCGATGCAAGCTGGGCAAAAAAAGCACATGTATCGGTTCCGTGAGTAATGAGGATCCCGTCGAAGCTGTTCTTTCCGGTCTCTTCGATGATCTTTTTCAACGCCTTGCGATACATGTAAGGGGTCGCATCTTCAGAAGAATAGGTATCAAATTCCGGGAAAACGAACTCGTGTTCCTGATGATCTTCCATAAGGATCTTACGTGCAAAGGAAGGCTTTCCGAGCTTGACTGTACCCGAGATATTATAAGAGGAAATGGTCCCTCCGAGCATGGCGCCTAATATCCGCATATCCCTTTCCTTCCAAAGCCGTTTTAGAGTAAAATCAAAATAATTATAATTCACGAGGTAACGTATGAGAATAGCGAGCTGGAATGTAAACGGGATAAGAGCAGTAGCGACTAAAGGGTTCGCGGAAAGCCTCAAGGCCATAGATGCGGACATCATCGGAATACAGGAGATAAAGGCCCTGAAGGAACAGCTGGGACCCGAGATAACGGATATACCGGGCTATAAGAGCTGGTTCTATTCCGCTGAGCGGAAAGGTTATTCCGGGACCGCGCTTTATTCCAGGATCGATCCTCTCAGCGTCGATTTCGGTTTCGGCGTAGAAGAATTCGACCACGAAGGAAGGGTCATCAAAGCCGATTACGGCGACTTCGTGCTCTTTAACATCTACTTCCCGAACGGCGGCAGAGGAGATGAATACGTTAAGTTCAAGCTCAGATTCTACGACTGCTTCCTGGATCAGGTTGACGCACTTAAGGCACAGGGTAAGGAAGTCATATGCTGCGGCGACGTAAATACCGCCCATAAGGAGATAGACTTATCGAACCCCAAGGCAAATTCCAAGATCTCCGGTTTCCTTCCGGAAGAGCGCGCATACATGGACAAGTTTATCGAAAGGGGTCTTACCGACACTTTCAGGATGCTCCATCCCGATGATAAGGAATGCTACACGTGGTGGTCTTACAAGACGGCTGCAAGAGAGCGCAACGTAGGCTGGAGAATAGATTATTTTTTCACTACCGGAGGTCTTAATTCCCGTGTTAAGGAATCAAACATGATGACTGATATCATGGGATCTGACCATTGCCCGATCTATCTGGATATTTAAGGATTTTCCCTCGTATTCTCTACCAGAGCGTGACCGTTGATATCGAGGTTCGTAAGTGATCCAGTGACCTTGAAATCCATTTCGTCTGCATGTTTCGGAATATCTAGATCCGTAAAGATGCTTCCTTCCGTTTTGGAATTCGATATCCTGATCCTGACCTTCTTATCCATGCCCCTGTAGATTCCGGCCTGTCTGCCTCCGAGATCCACTCTCAAAGAAACATGGTCAATAACGATATTCGTAGGTCCTGCCGTGCCGGATCCGAAAGCCGTGATATCTTGCGCTTTTGACTTCATGTTTATGGTAGCGCTGTAGATGCTTATCTGGAGCTTTTCGCTGTGCTTCGAGCCCACCATGATTACGTCATTTCCGTTGAAATCCATATTAATCGAAGAGTGCTCTATCATCATGTCGCACCTTCCCATGAGAGAACCGATTCCGATTCCGGTAAGAGCTACACTGGCCACTTCAATATAACAGTTGCTGATGATCGGATCGATGTCACCTGAAATGGAACCGATTCCGACGGAGGTCTGTCCCATGAGATTAAGCTTGTACATACCTCTTCTGACGGTCAGATGTCCGCCAAGACCGCTTCCGATAGCAACACTCTTATTCGCATTGACGGAGATCTCTATCCTTCCGTCCTGATCAAAGACAATGTCTCCGTGATAGGAATCCATGTCATTGCCTATGCCGAACGTCTCTACGCCCGTAGAGCTTATCGAGAGATTACCGGCACCTTCGAATGTCAGCGATGACGTGGGAGATACTTTGATTCCGCCTGCGCTCAATGTGTTCTCGCCGGTAAGGGACAAAACAACTTCGCAGTTATCTCCTATTGTGATCGCAGCATCATGCATCCTGCCCGTAAATGAACAGTTCTCGATGGAAATCTTGCCTTTGTATCCGCTCTCGATCTCCAGACTGATGACGGCATCATCTCCGGGAACGCCCAGAATGAGCAGATCCCTGTGGGTAACATGTCCGGAAGTAACGTGAATGGTGTTGTAACCGTCTTTGATGAGGAGAGGAAGTGATATCCTTGCTTCTCTTCCCGCGACATAGTCTCTCCTCGTGCGGTTCTTCGCTTTTCCGGCACTGTATCTGACAATCTCCTCTTTGATCTCGGGCGCAATATCTTTGATGATGTTCTCTGACGGACGGGCAGTATAATACCCCTGGATCAGATCAACGCCGAGATTGATGACTGTCTCGATCTCCTCGGTCGTCTCAATGCCCTCTGCCAGCGCCATGATATTGTTATCATGCGAGAATTCGATGATATCCTTTACGAAATGCTGTTTTTGAGGAGACTCATGGATATTGGCCAGAAGAGCTCTGTCGATCTTGACGTAATTCGGCATGTAGCGGAGAAGATTGCTTACATTGGAATAACCGGTTCCGTAATCGTCGACCGCAGTCTCGAAACCGAACTGCTGGTATTCTTTCTTCATTTCGGCCAGTTCTTTGTCATCGATCTCGGACTGCTCTGTAAACTCTACTACCAGCCTGCCTGAAAGATCCTTTGCCAACCTGTATATGTTTTCCATGTCATCTTTTTTGAGACGCTGTCCGGGAATAGAATTGATAAATATCTTTGCTTCCGGATTAAACTTGTCGGCATGCTCCTTAACATAACTCAATACGTTGTTGAAAGTCGAATACTCAATGTCATAAAGCCTGTTGAAAAGGCCTGCATACTTTATTACGACCATCGGCTGGACATAAGGAGTGGTATCTGCTCTCATCAAGGCTTCATAAGCATATATCTCACCTGTGCGCGCACTGACGATAGGCTGGAAGTGATAATTGATCTTGTTTTTGTCGAGGATCTCATTAACGACCTTGGCTTCCTCGATCTGATCATCATCAAGACCGCCGGCATTCATCTTCTGGAAGTTGAGTTTCTGGCCGTTCTTCCTGGAAAGTGCGACACTTACGACATTCTCATAATCAGCTTTTGTTTTCGGTCTTCCTTCAGCAGTACCGTAATAAACTTCGAGCTTTCTCGCTCCTTCGCCCAAAGAATCGTTATATGATTCGATCTTAACGTAGAGTTCCTTTACTCTGTCTTCGAGAACCTTTAAGACATCGTCTTTTTCTTCCATAACTTCGAGAGCGACCATCTCGCCGTTACCCATGCAGTAGATCCTTCCGCGTGAGAATACCTCATCCATGAAACGTCCGACACTGATGATCGCATTATCTCCGGCTATTCTTCCGTCGTCATTGTTGATCTTGGAAAGATTCTTGATATCAACGGCAAGAACGCCTATCTTCTCGCCTTCCCTCAGAGGATTCATGACTATCATGTCTTCTGTCTGCTGGAGGAAGCCGTTATAGTTATAGATACCCGTAAGAGGATCTCTGATGAGGCTCGCCTCAAGCTTCTTATTGATGGTGATCAGCTCATCATATCTCCTGTAATTTTCGAGACCTCTCATTATGCTGTGGAGCCAGAAACGGTAAGACCTCTTGTAAGATCTCGGTTCCGTAAAGGAGATGACGGCATAACCGAAAGTCAGCTCTTCGAAATGCATTGGCGTGAAGAAAAACGCCTCCGGCTTCATCCTCTCAGTATCAAGTCTCGGAATGAGCACGCTCCTGTCGAAGTAAACATCATCGCTGACTCTGTCGCATCCGAGACTTTCCGGTCTGCATGCAATGACATGCATCATTTTCTTCGTATAGAACCTTTCGGAATCAGACAGTCTCTCAGGTGAGATCCTTGAATCGTCTATGTTATTGGCAAGCATCTTTGCTTTCTGCTGCCAGTTATCATTGAGACAGAGACTGAAACTCTCAAAATCTCTTATCTGGAATACATATGAAAACGTTGTTTTCGTAAGGCTGTCAAAATCATTCTGGATTACAAGATCTTCGTCCAGATGGTTGAAGGAAGAGAATACGCTGTTGTGCGATGTATCGGTATCCCATACCTTACGGAGCTTTGTCTCATATTGGACTTTATCCTCACCGCATCCACAGGTCCTTCCGCAGAAGAATTCACCGTAATCTTCGAACGGAGCAGTCTCACGGCCTTCCATGTCATTAAACAGCTTTTCGACAGCATAAGCGCCCATTGACTTGGCAGGAATCTTGATCGAAGTGACCGGTTTCGGAGAATATCTTCCTTCTTCAGTGGAATCATATCCAGCAATGGCAATGTCTTCGGGGACCCTTACACCGTTCTCTTCCAGGGCCTTGGCCAGACCGATCGCCATACAGTCATTAGCGCATGCTATGACCTGAGGAAGCTTGTCCCCCTTCTTAACGAGCCTGGATCCCAGACTCTCACCGCTCGTGTACCAGAAATCTCCGTAGAAAACTCTGTCCCTGCCTACCGACAGATTATGCTCGGACATGGCATCCATAAATGCCTGAAGTCTCTGCTTGGAATAATGGTGCCAGGCCTTACCCGTAAGATAAGCGATGTCCGTATATCCGTGATCTTCGATAAGGTGATTTATGAGTTGCTTTACGGCTCCGTAGTGATTCGGGAATATGGAGGGAAAGTATTTGCTCTCTTTATCGATAAAGACAACGGGACAATTACATCTTAAGTGAATGATCTCTTCAAGACTGTCGGCAAGACCCGGTGACTGCAGCGTATCTGCCATAACGGCGACCGCATCAAACTGTTCGTAAGGCACTATCGAGAAGATCGACGTCTCACCGACTTCCCTTCCCATGTTGTTCTGATACTTAAGATAGCTTCCGAATACAAGGACATCGCAGTCACGCTCGAAAGCCCTGCCGATAAATCCCTCGATAAACTGGGACTGATAATATTCATCAGCCTGAGCTACGAGTAAAGCTATTCTCTTACGGTCAGCCATTAGGGGACCCTCACCGTCAAATCCATATTCTCAGTAAAACACTTATGTTGTTAGTCTAATAAGCACTATTGTGAAAAGCAATAAATCCAGGCTTTAATTATCAGGATACAAACCAAAAGTTTACATTCTGTCAATAAAAGCAGTTGCCTGATGCTGCCTCAGGCAAGGATCCTGTCTACCGGAGCGTATCCTGTGGTCTTCCTGAATTTCACGTTGCTCTCAAAGCTCTCGACGCAGTCTGAAGGATCGATACGCTCAAAATTCAGCGTTGCCATGGCATCTCTCTTGATCCTGACTGAGCAGATGGTGACTTCCTCATCATTGCCGGTAGCGGGATTCAACACCTTGTCCACGGCATGGATAATGACCTGCTGAACGGGAAGAAGCGCAAATGTATCCCTTGCTACTCTGAGCATCGTGCTCGAAACATAGTCCTGAACGAGTTCATAGTAAGCCGTTTTGCTGAAAGCCTTCATTACTATCTCGCCGCTGGCCTTCATATCCGGATACTCTGTCGGGATGATCTCAGAGGATTTGACCTGGAATTCGATCTCCATCATCTTCGGATCGTCGGTGCCGACCTCAAAACCGCTTCCATACTCAAGAAGATCATCGAAAGGATCTACCTGCTCGATAACCTTGAAATATGCATCTATATCACCTGCGAGCACACTCTGCGCAAAAGGCTGGAGTTCTCTGATCTGGCCTGATACAGCGCCGTTTGCGACTGCCTCCCAGTCAATGTATCCGTCAGACTGCTTGTGGACGGACTTGAGAGCTTCGATCCCTGCTGCGAACTCTTCGAGCTTTGCCTTGGACTGGGCGATGAGCTCTTCGTTTACCTGCTTTGCAGCAGGTGCCGCCTTAACAGTTGCCGCCTTGCCGGTACCCTTACCTGCGGACCCCTTTGCATCAGCAGCCTTGCCGGTACCCTTCTTGCCCTTAGCGGCAGTATCCTTATTTCCGGTCAGACCTCCGACCAGATTCTTTACGTTATTTGTCTTTGTGTAATAGATTCCTGTACCCGGAATACCAACTGTGGTCCTTGCCTGCCCCTTAAGATTGACGGACTGTCTGAATCCGCTCTTGCCGAACGATACGCTGGGTCCTGACTTGCTGAGATTGAGTTTTAAACCCTTGCCCAAAGAGATAGATTTGCGGAAATTAAGTCCCATATGCGGTTCCTCCGGAATAAATGTTAAAGTAATTTTACCACATTCAAAGATATATTGTTTTAAAAGATGTCTGCGGGGAAAGCGCCAAAAAGGCCGCCCATACAGGTGGCCTGGAAAAAATTTTCAGCAAGCAATGCTTATTTCAGGAATCCTTCGATTATCTTCTGTTCTGCTTCCTGCTCGCTTAATCCCAGTGTCATGAGCTTTACGATCTGCTCGCCTGCGATCTTACCTATTGCGGCTTCGTGGATCAGGGATGCATCGACACAGGTAGCCTTAAGCTTGGGCGTTGCAACGATAATACCCTTATCCATGATGATGGAGTCACACTCAGCATGACCCTTGCATTTTGCATTTCCCGAGATATCAATGATAACATCCTGCTCTGATTCTCCCTTGGCAACGCCGCGGCTGATGATGTCGCAGGAAGAATCTTCTCCATTAAGGTCTACTGTTATCTCAGCTTTAGCTGTCTGATCGAAGTTTGTAAGGATCTTATCGTGCATGATGAGTGTGGCACCGGGACCGATATCCGCTTTGGTGATCCTGTATGTATCGTTGATGCCCGCGATCTGGGAAGTATCCATATCCATAGTGGAGCCTTCTTCCAGATATACGACGGTTGTCGGGTTCATGAATCTCTTTCCGGTTCCCGTACCTTCCCCGTAGTGCTTTTCGACATACTTTACCTTGGAATTCCTGCCGATGTGGAAAGTATGGATTCCGTCATGCTGGCTGTCATGGCCGCCGCAGTTGCTGATTCCGCAGCCTGCGATGATGGTAACGTCACAGTCCTCGCCTACGAAGAAATCATTATAGACACACTCTTTGTGTCCCGACATGCTTATTATGACCGGGATGTGGCAAGACTCGTTTTTCGTACCATCCTTGAAATAGACATTTATGCCGTCACCGGATTCCCTGGATTCGATCTGAATGTTGGCTGTCGAGTTCCTTCCCTCACTCTTACCATTGCTTCTGATGTTAAATGCTCCGACGGGAAGGCTGTCTAATTCTGCAACTTCTTTAAGCATCCGCTTCTCTAATTCATCCATTGCAAGTAATTCCTCCCTGTCCGTGAGCGCAGTCACAACCGCCTCTGCGTCTCATATTGAGTTCATCCATGACCTTAGCCGATTCGTCATATCTGTCGACTGTACCTTCCTTCAGATAAATGATCTTATCTGCAATCTCCAGGATCCTCTCCTGATGACTGATTATGAGGATGTTTCCGTTTGTAACGTTTCTTAAGTTCTCAAAAACCTCGATCAGGCTTTGGAAACTCCAAAGATCGATCCCTGCCTCCGGCTCATCGAAAAGGCTCATCTTTCCGCCTCTTGCCGCTGCCATTGCGATCTCTATTCTCTTCATCTCACCGCCCGAAAGGGTGTCATTGATCTCTCTGTTCAGATAATCCATCGGACAGAGACCTACCGCTTTGAGGTAAGAACGGATCTTTGATGCACTCCCCTCTTCTCCTGCTGCGATCTTCAGCAGGTCTATAACCTTAAGTCCCTTGAATCTGACGGGTTGCTGAAAAGCAAAGCTCATGCCGAGGTTTGCGCGCTCATTGACTGCAAGATCAGTAATGTCCTGACCGTCGAAAATGATCCTTCCGGATGTAGGTGTTATGATGCCCATGATAACCTTGAGCAGCGTGGATTTACCGCTTCCGTTAGGTCCCGTAATGGCGACGAATTTGTCGTCTATCTTGAGATTGATATCTTTAAGGATGTCCTTGTCATCAGCATGGAAGCTGATGTTCTGCAATTCAAGCATGTGAACTTCCTCCCTTTCTAATAAACCAATTTACTTTAAATGGTTTAAAGACAATTATCAATGGTCATTTTCGGTATGTGATGAAAAGTTTTGGGAATGGTTGTCATGCTGAAAGAGTATAATACGTCAAAATCCATATGATAAAATATATAGATTAAATTAGAGGAGACTCATTCAGTATGTGCGGAATAGTCGGTTATACAGGAAAGAAAAAAGCTGCTCCCATCCTCTTGGACGGTTTGGCAAAACTAGAATACAGAGGTTATGACTCTGCAGGACTCTCGGTAAGAGACGGCGATAAGAATCCCGTAGTCGTTAAAGCAAAAGGAAGACTGAAAGTCCTCTCTGAGAAGACTGACGGCGGCGCGGCTCTTAAGGGCACCTGCGGTATCGGCCACACCAGATGGGCGACCCACGGCGAACCGACCGAGAACAATGCCCACCCCCATATCGTAGATGACTATAACGTAGTCGGCGTTCATAACGGAATCATCGAGAACTACCAGGAACTGAGAGATAAGATGATCCGCAAGGGATATAAATTCTATTCCGAGACTGATACCGAAGTAGCCATAAAGACTATTGATTACTACTACAAGAAGTACACGCACGACCCGATCGAAGCTCTTGCCAAGACAATGGTACGTGTAAGGGGCTCATATGCCCTCGCAGTTATGTTCAAGGATCATCCGGGCAAGATCTTCGTAGCCCGCAAGGATTCCCCTATGATCATCGGTTACGATAAGGATGCGGCATATGTGGCATCTGACGTTCCCGCGATATTGAAATACACAAGAAGCGTTTACTATATCGACGATCTCGAGATGGCCTGTCTCGAAGCCGGCAATGTCACTTTCTATAACCTTGACGGCGACGTAATCGAGAAGACACCCACGGAGATCGATTGGGATGCTGAGTCTGCCGAGAAGGGCGGATTCGAGCACTTCATGATGAAGGAAATCCACGAGCAGCCCAAGGCAGTCTCCGATACTTTAAGCTCTGTCATGGTACCGGACGGCGATTCCTACAAGATCGACCTTACGGCTTCCAATCTCACTGACGAGGACATCAAGAGCATTGAACAGATCTACATCGTTGCCTGCGGTTCGGCTTATCATGTCGGCTGCTGCACGCAGTACATCATCGAATCACTTGCAGGCATACCCGTCAGATGCGAGCTTGCATCAGAGTTCAGATACAGGACCATGCCTCTTAATAAGAATGCCCTCTGCATAATCATCAGCCAGTCGGGCGAGACTGCTGACTCCCTTGCAGCATTAAGAGACGCTAAAACCAAAGGAATCAAGACTCTTGCCATCGTTAACGTCATCGGTTCTTCCATCGCACGTGAAGCTGATTACGTTCTTAATACACTTGCAGGACCTGAGATCTCGGTAGCCACGACAAAGGCTTATTCCGCCCAGCTCGCGATCTGCTACGTTTTGGCAATCAAGCTGGCGCTCACCAAGGGTGCCATTACCGAGGAAACTGCCCGTGAACTTTCTTCTGAAGTAATGTCCATTCCTTCAAAGATCAATAAGGTCTTAGAGGACAAAGAGCGTCTTCAGTGGTTCGCATCCAAGCTTGCTGCCCAGAAGGACATCTTCTTCATCGGACGCGGCATAGACTATGCCATCTGTCTTGAAGGAAGCCTCAAGATGAAAGAGATATCTTACATCCACAGTGAGGCTTATGCGGCAGGAGAGCTCAAGCACGGTACGATAAGCCTCATTGAAGAAGGCACCTTTGTAATCGGCGTTCTTACCCAGAGCGGTCTTTACGAGAAGACTTTAAGCAACCTGGTAGAGACCAAGACCCGCGGCGCTTATCTCATGGCTCTTACGTCATTCGGCAACTATGCCATCGAGGATTCGGCAGATTTTGTGGTCTATGTGCCAAAGATCAACGAACTCTTCGCCGCTTCTCTTGCCGTCGTTCCGCTCCAGCTCATGGGTTACTACGTATCCTGCGCAAGAGGTCTTGACGTGGATAAGCCCCGTAACCTCGCGAAGAGCGTTACGGTAGAGTAATATCCGGACTTCAGTTAAGAAACACATTAAGGCAGCTCCGATTTCTGTCCCATTATCGGAGTTGTCAAGTCTTTAATACGCCCTCCGGCGCGTTTATAATATACCCATGAAAAAACGCAAACCTTTCATCTTTATGACACAGGACAAGCTGATCGATCTCTGCCGGTATGACGTCGGCTGGATCGAGACAGTCGGAGGCAGCGATCTTGATGCCTATCCGGAGACGGGCTTTGATGTCCAGTGTGAGAACGAATATCCGATGCTCTTATCGGATCTGAAGATTGCGCTTTCGCATTTCGAAGAAGAAAAGACCTCATTTAAGGACTTTGCTTTTGACTGGTGGTGTCCCATCACCACTTATTTCTATGAAGATCTCTGTCTTGATGAGCTTCTGGGGCCAGATCCGGACAATATGTGTGAGTTTCCTCTTCCTCCTCTTCCCGAGACCGATGAGGACATGATCATCACTATCCTGATAAGGATCGCCAGGATCGCCGACACGATAGATGATGACGGTAAGTTCCCAACAGGCACGGCTTCTGATGTCATCGGCATTCCGGATCTTCTTAATCTCATAGACAATTACGAAGATAATAAGGATCTTCCTCCCGAGGAAAGGACATATACCAGGGATCAGATGCTCGTTTTCCTAAATCACTGGGACAATGATCTGCTCCTTTCCGATGCGCCGGGCGAAGTCATCGCGCATTTCATGGAGTTTACGGATATCTTATGTGAACAGCATGTTTTCGAAGCCCTTAAGATCAAGGCGTTCGCATGCAATGGCGGCAACTCCGTCTTCAAATGCGATTATAAGGAGGCTGTAAGGCTTCTAACTATCCTTCTCAAGGAGTTCGGGTTCGGTTATGCAGCCAACGCCCTCGGATTTATTTACTACGACGGGAAACTGACAGGTAAACCTGACTATGATAAAGCATTCGCCTATTTTGCCGTAGCTTCCAATTACAACGTAACGGAAGCCAAGCTCAAGTTTGCCGACATGCTCCTTATCGGTGATGCCGGCAATCCGGATCCCATCCTTGCATATAACATCTACCTCCAGGTATATCACGATGCCAGGATCAGATTCGAATCCGGAGATTATAATGCCCACCTTCCTGAAAGTTCTATCAGGATAGCAAGGGCCCTTAAGCTTTTCCCCGAGCAGAAGACCAAGCGGCTTAAGCTCCTGCTTGAAGCTGCCTACTCTTCATTTGTCCGTTATCAGACCAATAAGCTTTATACAGATCTCGAATTCTCGAAGAGCGTTCAGGCAGAGGTCGACCAGGCCATCAATGAATTTAACGGCAATGATCCCGTTAAGATCAATTCCGGCTGGCAGAGGCTTGGACTTGATGATATCTCGGATGTTTTCGATGACTTTACGGGGCCTCCGTTCCCTGCCTATTACACCGTAAATGTAAAAAAGCTTAAGAGCAACAGATATAAGGTATCCCTCAAGCGTCATTCAATTTTCCCCGGCGTAAATGCGCCGCTGTCCCTGTCGGTCCAGCCCTGGCTCCTCCGCGCAGGACTCTGCGACAGACTGGATTTTTCCATCCCGGGAGAATTCGGCAACGATGCTCTGGACTACCTTGCCAAGACCGGAGAAGCCGGCACTTTTGACAAGCTTATCGTCAGGAATGAAAAGGACAAGTCTTCCTCGGTATTCTCATTCTTCAGGAACGGCAGTGTCGTCCTGGGTTTTACTGCTGAGAAGATATTCTTTAATAAGCCTTCCGGAAATATCCTCAAATAATCTTTTTCCGGTAATCTCAACTGGACTATCCCTTGTGATGGTATATAATTGCACATGTTTGGATAATAGGATGGGGATGTGCTTTATGGACCGCAAGGTAAAACTTGTAAATCTGAAATCTGCCTTGGCTCTGATGATCTTATCAGGTGTTTTGGTCAGCGCCTGTGATATTCTGCCTTCTGATACCGCATCCCAAAGCAGCGCGGAACTGACTCAGGAAACTACTGTCCTGCCTGAGACCACCACCACTACCGCTCCTGAAAGTTCCGAAACATCTGAAACCACGACGGAAACCACCGCAGAAACCACGGCTGAGTCTACTGTCACTTCAGACACTTCGTCTTCTGATGATTCCGGAGAGGATACCCTCCCTTCTGACGAATCAGCTGAAGGCACCGACACGGATGTTGGCTACGGTTCTTATGGCTTTCTGAGGGGGAACATCAGATTTCACTCGCAGAATGACATATCGATGATGATAGAACCTGAAGATGCGACTATCTATGACTACGGGGCCAGAAACGTCTCATGTCACTGGATAGACGTTTATTACGTGGAAGACTCTTTTGATATGAATGCTCTTGATTATTCTTACCGTTTTTTGAGCTTCTATAATGAAGACACCTCGGTCAACTTTTCCGGATATAAGGAAATCGGCAACTGGAAGACACCTAAAGGTTCTGAGCTGAAGCTTTACATAGCAGAGATCACCATTATCTCAGATAACCTCGAGATCAAGATCCTGCCGAAAGATCCCGGCAAGCCGGAAAACTATACCGTATCAATAAACGGAAGAGGCTACTACGTCTCGGAAGAACAGCTCCAGATGGCAGATTTTGTCTTAAGCTCACTAATGGAGAATCCCGGGACTGATCCTTTGGAAGGCATCGTCAACGGGGTAAACCACACATACTATTTCTGACCTGAAATCTTCTTTTATGCCCGCAAAAAGCGCACCTTATCAGATAAGGCAGATGCCTCCGATGACCTTACGGTCATAGCTTGAGCATAATCCGAGAGTATTTCTGATATCCTTATGATCCGTTACGTTCTGACCGACAAGGAATACCACTGCATCAGTGTTCTCGAGAGATTTGTCTTCGACAACACCGTTTAAGAGCTTAACGGAGAGACCGTTCTCTTTTTTGAGTTTATCGGCGAAAAGATCCACTCTCTTCTTATCCTTGATATCACCGATCACGATAAGTGAAAGCCTGCTTACGTTATTGTGCTTGCAGCTCTGTATTACTGAAGCCGCGATACGGTCTGCCGTCTTGTCATCCTGATATGCCTTGTTGTGGATGTTATAGACGAATTTACTGTGGATAAAACGCTTTATTCCCGTATATCCGTATTTGCTGCTCTTCCCGAGAAGACGGACATTGTATGTCGTATCAAGATGCTCTCCGCTCTGCAGCTTTGAATTGAAAAGCGTGTACATGAGCAGAACAAAGACATAAATGAAGATCCCGAGCACAAAACCGATCACGACCCTTCCTTTTGTAAAGACCGGTGATGGCGTCTGGCTGCCTGACACTTCCGCCTTATCGTCACTTCCAAATATCAGACTGTTGAGGATATTGGTCTGAAGATCCGAAAAAGTGAGAAGGCTTGCTTCATATGTCTCTCTTAATAACTGAAGATCATTATTCCTTGCAAGGATCTGTCCCATCATATCGGGATTGCTGGTATAAACGGTCTCCATTGCAAGCGTTACCAGACGGTGGTCGCCCACCATGCCTGCCAGAGTGACATTGATGCTGTGTAATCTTTCGGTTATTGCTTTCTCCAGACCGTCCTCATCTGCACCCTGCGGAACAAATACACAAAGATCAACGGAATTGTCATCAGCTTCCGTCCTGACCAATTCTCTTATGTATGCCTCTTCAATGCCATTAAAAGAATCTCCCATTCCCTGTCCGATCATGGCTATAGTGTCTGAATCAGATAGGAGCGCACCATATGAAGCAGCAAGTGCAGCTGCTTTATCGGTATCTGCTATAAGAAGTTTCATGTGGAATGTCCTGGCATTGTTAAGATCTATGTGTGACAGGAGTGAGTTCGCATTATAGTTATCCATGCTTGATATGACATGGGCCTGATATGCAGCCGTAATGACTGCCTGGCGTGATGCATCATCCAGCTGATCGAGCTTTTCCTCACGGCTTAAGCCGGCATACTGTGCCTCTGCACTGATCCTCTCAGAAGCAGCTTTCTTTTCTTTCTGGGAAAGGAGGAAAGGGAAGAGAAGCGCAAATGCCACTCCGACCAAAAGCATCAGTTTCCACTGCTCAAGGACAGACCAGAAAAACTCCTTAAAACTTACGTTTATGATGTTGTCAGATTGCATTCGTCCTTCCTCCTGTCTGATACACTAATTGACGAGTATAACACATTTTCCACCGTTTCACTCTTTACCAGGAACGCCAGAACTATGGCGATCGCAAACGTTCTGTACACCTGCGCATCAAGACTGATGCCTTCAGTCAGAAAACCTGCGAGAGCCATCATTCCCAAAGGATTTTTCACTTTGATGGTATGCCAGAACAAAGATACAAATCCCGTTATCATCAGCGCAAGGCCCGTAACTCCGCCTTCGATCAGGGCATTTACGAACATGTTATGAGACATGTAAGTATCACCATGACCGATTGCCACATACCTTACGGCAGTTCCGAAGCTCCCGTGACCGTAACCGAATAATATGTGAAGAGGATCGGAAGAAAGGAATGCCTTTATAGCAGCGCTCCATATCAGTGTTCTTCCTGCTCCGCCTTCTTTAAGTATATTGGAAATACTGAACCTTCCGAGGATCTTCGGGTCGATCCCGCTTTCGGCAAGGATCAGGAATGCTGCAATGAGTCCGCCTAAGATCACCAGTATCCTTTGCTTTTCGATACCTTTGATGTTCAGAATAAATACGAAGGCAACGACACACAGTGTGAGAAGGCCTCCGCGTGAACCGGTGCAATAGATCAGGAAAGCTACAACGCCGATCAGGGCAACATTCATTACCACCTGTTTTTTCTTTAAGATGTTTGCAAAGAACAGCGATGACAATATTGCCAGGCCGCAGGCAAAATCATTCGGATCCATATAACTGGTAATGTAGATGACCAGGCGGTGTCCTTTCTCCGGAATATTAAATATTGACGCTACGACAGACACTCCTATGCTGAGATAGATAGCGGCCTTATAAAGCCATATCTTTTCTTCCGTCACAGGTCTCATTACGGTGCAGACCACGATGGCAGCGGTCAGACAGAACTGCTGGAAATACCAGTCGAAAGTAAATGACGTAAACCAAAGGCTGCTTAGGATCGTGTAGATAAAATAGATCATGATCAATATGATCGAACGGTCTATCACGAACTTATCTTCCCTGATCATCTCGACGACCGAGACTCCTACATAAAGGATCCCCAGTATCGATATTATCGATGTGCTGACGATGAATCCGGAGACTGCAGTGCTGACGGGCAGGAAAAGAAGATACACGGCAAACAGCCATGAACTTAATCTGATCTTTCCCATGTATGTGAGCGGACTATTCATATCTTCTTCGCATAACTCCTTGCCCATCCGGGGAACAATGCAATCATAACACCATACATTTTGCTTTTGAAATTATATGAAGAGAACAGATATTTAAATACGCCCTTTCTTACCATCCTTATAACATAGCGGATGTCTTCTTTATCGTCATATCCGCTTTTAGACATGTCCCTGTAATAAGAGATAGACTGCCTTGTGACTCTCTTTCTGATCACGGGGACGAGACCTGAGTATTCATTTTGCATATCAGACATTACGCTCGAGGCAACATCATAGAACTGCATTCTCTTATGGGAAAATGACGCCTTTGTTATGCTGTTGGGATTAGGCCTGTAATAGTAATTGTAATCCTCGAAAGAAACGATCTTTCCTTTCGATGCCATTATCACCTTGTAAATGGTTGCGAAATCTTCAAAGATCCTGTCCGTCGGGAACCTGATGTCATCCCACAGACTGGCAGCATACATTTTCCCGCTGGATGAAGTAACCACAAGGCCGTCGGAAAAGATACTCTTCAATCCTTCAGGAACGGTAAACGTCTTTACTTTCTCTCTGTCACCGGTCTCCAGAAGAGCCATGTCCTCGGTTATCAGGGAAGATACTATGTCTGTATCATACTCAATGGCTTTGCTTACCATCGTGTCTATCATGGACGGAGAGATAACGTCGTCGCTGTCGACAAAGAGATAATAATCACCGGTCGCTGCTTCGATCCCTGCATTTCTGGCAGAGGAAAGCCCTCCGTTCTCCTTATGTATTACAACTATCCTGTCATCTTTCAGACGGAACCCGTCACACATCTTTCCGGAATTGTCCGTAGAGCCGTCATCAACAAGAACGATCTCAATATTCTCATACGATTGTGCCAGGATACTTTGAACGCATTCTTCCAGAAATGGCTCAACATTATACACGGGCACGATGACCGTGACCTTGGGATCATTATTCTGCTGGCCGTTTTTGTCCGTGATCATAAGCTGTTTATCAGTTCGGTAATATTGATATATTTACTGCCTACAAAAGGCTCGTGCGAAGTGGTAACAAAGTCCTCACCTGTGCGCTGTTTTACGACGATCAGTCCGTCCCATTTTTTTACAGACCAGTCATGTACCGTAAAAAACAGTTTGTGTTCGAAAGGAAGCTCGGCATATTTCTTCGCGTGTTCTTCCGTGCATCCGTTCTGATCGTTGAACTTAACTATCAGTTTATCCCAGTTGATCCTCTTGCATCTGCGCTCCCACTTTTCCTTTGCTTCCTGCTCGGAATGGACATGCAGGAACATGATCTCGATATCATCGATCTTTCCGATCGGATATGAGCCGAATCTGGCATCTTTCCTGAGCTCATCCGCATATCTTGAAGTGTTCGGATCTATGAACGTCAGTTCCTTTGAGGTATTGCCGCGGAGATCGCTTAAGAACTTTATGTAATCGTCAGCCATGAAGAACAGACCTGCCGTAGGAGTATCCTTCCTCAAGCCATAACTCTCGTAGATCATGCCTCCCCAGCAGTTATTGGAAATTATCGTAAAGTCCTTATTCGTCAGTTTCTTATTACGGCTCTTGCGGAAGAGCATTCTGTCTAATGACAAAAGACGTAATCTGAATCCCTCATATGTCATCTGTTCTACCTCAAAAGCCCGGAATAAAGCCTGACCGTTTCCTGCGCCACCGCATTCCACGAGAAATTGTCTTCTACAAATTTTATACCATTATCCGACATCTCTTTATAACGGTCTTTGCTTTCGATCATCTGCATCATCTTCCCGGCAACGCTTTCAGGATCTGTTTCAGCCATGATACCGCATCCGCCGTCTTCGATCTTCTCGCCCAACGTGGTACCTCGCGTAACAAGACACGGTATACCGTAACTCAACGCTTCCAGAATACCGAGAGGCATTCCCTCGAAACGCGACGTCTGGATAAAGAAGTCCGCACCCAAAAGAACATTCACCTTCTCATCACCTGACACAGGATCATGCAGCTTAACTGCATCGCCGACATCTGCAGCTTTTACCAGTTCTTTCAGGTGGGCAAGCCTTCCTTCAAAATCCGGTCCGTAAACATTAATCACAGTATTGGAAGAGATGAGCTTTTCATGGTTGATCTTCGCTGCATCTATCAGGATGTCGAGGCCTTTGTGAAAAGCATCCAGGCGCCCGATATAGACAATATTAGTCTTACCGGAATTGAAGCTCTCTTTGCGTTTTCCGGGCATGAAGACGCCATTGGTGGCGATGAACTTCTTTTTGCCGAAATGCGTAGTATCAAATTCGCGCTGTGACAGACACTGTATGGCTGCAGCCCTGTTCGTAAACCTGTTGAAAAGAAGAAGGTTTGCGATCATCTTCTTCAGATGCTTTTTCTTCTGTGCTTCGTCACTTAATTCGCCGTGAGGAATGATCACATAAGGGATACCCTTCGCAGTGATCCTTTTGACGAGCTTAAGATAATCCTTCCTGTAGCATTCCTGAAAGACTGCAATGTCCGGATCTTTAAAATCATCAATGTCGCTGATCTGGCAGTCGACTCCCTCGATCTTCACGTCACAGGCATTGTAAATGGCAGTCTCATGGCCCAGTGCCTGCTGGGCTTTGATATGCTGCGGAACGACTACGCAGACACCGCTGTACGGATCGCCGTCAAGATATGCAATGTGAAGTATCCTCATGACTTTTTCTTCCCGTGTAACATCTTCTTAAATATCCATCCGCGCAGTTTTCTCGGAACCAGGGCAACAATGAACTGGACCGATATGACGGAAAAATAATCAAACCTCGAGATATATCCCGTGGCATAAACCATCTTAAAAGCAGCTTTGTATTTTTTGAAATATGCCCAGCCGCCCCTGCGGTTGAACATGTCTTTTCCGATGCGCGCATATACCAACGGTTCTCCGATATTCTTGCACTTTACACCGTTCTTCATCATGCGCACCCAGAGATAAGTGTCTTCCATCAGCGGGCACGGCTGGTAGTTTCCCGCTCCGAGAACCGCGCTCTTTTTGTACATGACGGTCATGTGATTAAACCCGTCACGCCTCTTCTGGTATTTCTTGATCTCTTCATCTGTCAGAGGAACATTTCTGCTGGCAACGATATCTTCGGGAGTATCCTCAAACTCATCGATACAGCTTCCGATGATATCCAGGTCAGGATCTTTTTCAAACTCTGCAAGCTGCTTCTCGAATCTGTCTTCCCTGCAGATATCATCAGTATCCATTCTGGCGATCAGTTCGTTGGAACACTCGGGGACACCTGCCTGAAGAGCCATTCCCAGTCCCTGGTTTACCGGACGGGGCACCCTTTTTATCAGACCCGGATATTCCTTCCCGTATTTGTCCAAAACTTCATATAAACCGTCAGTAAGAGGGCCGTCTTCCACGACCACCCACTCATTTGCCTGAACAGTCTGTCGTAAGAGGCTTTGAAAACACTCTTCGACGTATTCAGGTTTCTCCTTTATGTAAAGCGACATTAATACACTAAAGTCAGTCATAATACGCCTCATCAAGCACTTTTTTGACGAATGATTCATTGTATTCCATTGTCGAGCTTCTCGGGAACTTGTCCTGTTTGATCCTTTTAAGCATCAATACCGGGTGCTTTATAAAGAACTTTCTTGTCCTTTTGCTGTCCCCGCTGAACCGCTCTTCAAATGCCTGTTTCAACAAACGGTCGAACCGGTTGTCGTCTTTGATCATCGACACTATTATCTCATTGGATGCATTGAGATCATTAAGGAGCCTTTGCGCCCATTTATCATTTGTGCCGGTCGAAATTCCGAACCCGAAACCATACATCGCGACGGGCCTTTTGCAATAGATCATTTTCGATCCGTCATATGCCATAAGCCTGTAGCAGTGATCTTCGCAGTATATGACTTTGCCTTCTATCATCTTAAGATATTTTTCGAATGCTGCTTTTTCCACAAGCGTCGATACCCCGTGAATGTTGTCATAGACTATCAGATAATTGCGCCTTACTGCATCCGCATCATAGCTGTCCGCTTCATAGCATTTGGTGATGCATGGCAGTGCAGACTTTTTTATCACCGAGAAATCTTCTCTATTGGAATCGAAAAACAGAACGTCCCCGAACACGAGCGGAACCTTATTCTGCTCTGCGCATTCATAGAGATCTTTAAGAGATTTCTCATCATAGAGATAATCGCCGGGACTGATTAGCTTGATGTATCTGCCCCGGCTGATGCTTACACCGCTTATTATGTTTTTTACAGTGCCGTGGTTTTCTTCATTCAATGCTAACTGATAACCGGTAAATCCTGATCTTTCAAAATACTCAATGATCTCTTTTGACAGGTTATTCTTTGAGCCGTCATCAGCAATAACGATCTCAAAGCTTACTCCTTCCTGCAGAATAATGGACCGGAGCGTTCTTTTGAGATCGCCAAGATCGGGATTATAGGTTAATACGATTACCGAGATATCGACATTAGCCATACATGCGTTCGTAATATGTCTGGTACTCGCCGCTTATGATCTCTTCCCACCATTCACGGTTATCAAGATACCACTTGATAGTCTTCTTGATTCCGTCAGCAAACTTCGTCTCAGGAAGCCAGCCGAGTTCATTATGGATCTTCGTAGGATCGATCGCATAGCGCATGTCATGACCCTTACGGTCTGTAACGTATGTTATAAGCGATTCGGGCTTGCCGAGTTCCTTGCAGATGAGCTTTACGATATCGATGTTTCTCATCTCGTTGTGACCGCCGACGTTATAGACTTCACCTACGGTTCCGTTATGGATGATAAGATCTATCGCCCTGCAGTGATCCTCTACGTAAAGCCAGTCACGGACGTTAAGACCCTCGCCGTATACCGGAAGGGGCTTGTCGTTCAGGCAATTCGCGATCATGAGAGGGATCAGCTTTTCAGGGAAGTGATAAGGTCCATAGTTATTAGAGCAGCGAGAGATCGTAACCGGCAGACCGAACGTGCGGTGATATGCCATTACAAGAAGGTCAGCTCCTGCCTTCGATGAACTGTAAGGTGAGCTCGTATGAAGAGGCGTCTCTTCGGTAAAGAACAGATCGGGACGGTCTAAAGGAAGATCTCCGTAAACCTCGTCCGTGGATACCTGGTGATATCTCTTTATGCCGTATTTCCTGCACGCATCCATAAGCACGCTGGTGCCAATGATGTTTGTCTGAAGGAAGATGGAAGGGTCCTCTATGCTGCGGTCAACATGGCTTTCTGCAGCGAAGTTAACGATGATGTCGGGATGCTCCTCTTCGAAGAGTTTATATACTCCTTCCCTGTCACAGATATCGAGCTTAACGAATCTGAAATTCGGATTATCCATCACGCTCTTTAATGTGGACAGATTGCCTGCGTATGTCAATTTATCAAGACAGATGATCCTGTAATCAGGATGCTTGTCCAGCATGTGGAAGATAAAGTTAGAGCCTATGAAGCCTGCACCGCCTGTTACGATAATGTTCATATATCAGTACCTCATTATTCCCATGGCAACATTCTCAAGATGTTTGCCGTATGGTGATTTTCCGTATTTTTCTGCCGAAGCCAATAATTCTTCCTTCGTGATCCATCCTTTTCGGAATGCGATCTCTTCGGGCGCGGAGATCTTAACTCCCTGCCTCTTCTCCGTCATCTGGACAAACTCTGCGGCTTCGATAAGGCTGTCCATGGTTCCTGTATCAAGCCACGCAAAACCGCGGCCCAGGATCTGAGCCTTCAGTTTTTTCTCATTAAGATATAACTCATTAAGTGTGGTTATCTCATACTCTCCGCGGGCGGAAGGCTCAACGGTCTTTGCCATCTCCGAGACACCTGCAGGATAGAAATAAAGTCCCGTGATGCAGTAATTACTCTTGGGGTGCTCAGGCTTTTCCTCAACAGAGAGGATATTCATGTTCTCATCAAATTCCATGATGCCGAATCTCTCCGGATCATTAACGTAATATCCGAATATAGTTGCATCACCGTTCTCGGCATTCCTTACCGCATCGCGCAGGAATGAGGAAAAACCGCCGCCATAGAAGATATTGTCTCCCAATACCATTGCACAGGAACTGTCTCCTATGAACTTCTCGCCTATTACAAATGCCTGTGCGAGACCATTGGGGACTTCCTGTATTTCATAGCTCAGGCTGATCCCGAACTGGCTTCCGTCACCTAAGAGCTTTTCGAAGTTTTCCGTGTCAGCAGGAGTGGAGATGATGAGAATTTCCTTTATTCCGGCCAGCATTAAAGTGCTTAAGGGATAATAGATCATCGGCTTGTCATAAACAGGCAGAAGCTGTTTACTCGTAACCATTGTAAGAGGATATAATCTTGTTCCTGCACCGCCTGCAAGTATTATTCCTTTCACTTCCCTTTACCTCTTTTTCTCATTATTGGCAGAATCTTCAAAGATCTTTTCCACGATAGCTTCTGAAGAGTGATTATACTTCATATTCAGCTCATTTAAAATCCCGAGACGCTTTTCCTTGAGCGGGTCTTCCCCTGACAAAAGCATCCTGAGGGTGCTTTCGAGTTCATTCCAGTCATTGGCGGTATAGCACCCTGAAACCGTCTTATCGAAGAGTTCGAAAAAATCACTTCCGAACGGACAGTATATTATCGGTTTGCCGGTCATGATGAAGATCGACATGATGGATGATCTGTCAGAGATAAGAATATCGGTATCATTGAAAGTATCGAAAATGCTCGTGTTGTCATCGACCGTGATGCCTTTTTCCTTCCATCCGGCAATTACGCCGTTCTTCTCATCTTCAGTCATTATGTTCTTCCTGATGAAATTATCCCACATAAGAGGGTGAGGTCTTATGATCAGCTTGTTATCTCCCCAGGAAAAACACTCGAGCTGTTTGTGATAATCCGGAAAATGGCTTCCTCCGATGACAGGATCCGTACTCCATCTCGGTGCCCACATGACCTTGGAATAACCACACTCTTTGTTAATGCTCATGGCCTTTTCCTGCGTCGGATTGCCGATGCTGTAAAATCTCTTCCGGGTCCTGGACGGATATCTTGAATTCAAAAGTTCTGCTATGTCATCGCTTTCATGAAATCCCAGATATACGTTTCTGAAGAAATCATCTTCGAAAAGCCCCGCATTCTTAACGTCCTCGATCGCGTACGGAATATAGCATACCCTGGAATGAGCTATTACCTGACTGTTCTGAAGGTGTTCGGGAAGATAATAGTTATAAGGTCTCTGGTAGAAGACATAATCAAAGGAATCAAGATCTATGTCACACCATTTGCCGTCTTTCCTGGCAATGATCATATTGCCGTTCTTACACTCGTTAACGTAATAATCGCCGACGTTATCATCAAGCTCCATGGTCGATATATCAAGAGCAGGAACGATGATCAGCCACGGTTCAAAACGGCTGTCATTACACATTAATTCATAGACGGACTTTTCCGTATGCCAGATCTCAGGCATCTGGACGATAAAGCCCACTTTAAGGATCATATTAACGGGCTTGGATTCAAGTTTGCGCAGGAGCTTGCCGGAGCGTGCATCATCTCCCTTGTGCTTGATATCTCTCAGTTTTCTTACCACAAACGAATCCGCCATCCGTTATTTCCCCTTGATCTTCCTGTACATATCAATGAAGTAATTACGCTTAATGATCATTGCGGTCAGAACGGCAACAGCAACCACGATACGGATCCACAGGAAGCTGTAAAGAAGAGCTCCCGTTGCCGATATGATGCAGAATGCCACCAGCAGCAGAATGAGCTTCTTGTAATCGAACATGTCGTCTTTGACATTCTCCTGCTTAAGTATCTTTTTCATCGCCAGATAATTGCAGAATACAAATACTATGTAGCTGACAAATGTTGTATATCCTGCAGCAACTATTCCGTATCTCGGAATGAGGAACCAGTTGAGAACTATGTTTATGACAGCTGAACCGATGGAAGCCCAGACGAGCTCTTTCTTTCTCTCATAATAGAATTCAACGTTGATGAACAACTGTGAATAGAAGAGCAGCAGGAGACTCATCGCTACAGGCAGAACGACATAGACTGCGCCGTCATACTGGTCTCCCGCGTATATGAATATGACTTCCGGAGCAAACCAGATGATCCCGCACAGGAGCAGACTCATAAGCAGGGCGATCGCAAGCGATACGCTTCTGTTCTCGTCGTGTTTTCCTGCCTTCAGCTGAGAGAAGAACCATGGCTCATAAGAGTTGTTGATGGCATTTAATACAAACGTCAGGATCATCGCAAGCGTATAGGCCGCGCCGTAAACTCCGGCAGCATCGGTATCTATGATGTGGCTGATCATGATCCTGTCACTCATGTTAAAGATTATCTGCGACAGATAATATGCAATAAGGGGAATATTAAATCTGAGCGCGTATTCCCAATACTCTTTGTTAAGTGTTTTCTTTCCGCGCACTGCGTTTATAGCAAACAGTACCAGACCTATCACAATGCCCGGAATGGCAAAACCGTATATTCTTCCAAGACCGCGCTGTTCAGTATTAAATACGATGATGAAAGCGAGAAGTGGTGATAAAAGTGAATTAACAAGCGTCAGTGCGACTATGGACTTCCACTTGTATTCGAATCTCTTTTTGCCTGACCACAGCATCCAGGAATTGAGCGTGATTATCTCTGCGATCATCAGAAGGATTATCGGCGTGGGAAGCTCAAAAACAACATTGAAACTGTCTCTCAGAGGCAGATAGATTACCAGAAAGACCAGCGACAGATAAATGCTTATTCCCTGTACTGAAGAGATATAACCGTCCCTGTCATTCTCGAACTTGACCATCGCCGTAGCGAAGGAACCGTACGCAAGATTCAGGGTAAGGAATATCGTAATGATGCCTGACCAGGTACCGTAAAGCGTTACTTCACCGAACTGCTCGGTAGAGAGCATTCTCATGAAAAAAGGCATCGTGATAAAAGAAATGCACTTTTGTAAAATGCTGCAGACCGTATAAGCTGCTGAAGCTTTTACCGTCTGCGGCATCTTCCGCCATTTTTCCACTATTGCTGACATAACTTACCCCGAAATATAATCCTTGAACTCATTATAATCTCTAATGTAATCCGCAGGATCATAGTAATCTGATGCCGCCACGCAAAGGACGGAATCCTTCTGCAGCCACAGCATCTCACGCCAAGTCGGCTGATCGATGAGAACGCCTATCGAGGGATCGTATAATTCTATCTCTTCCCTTCCGCCGGCATTTTCCAGGATAAGCTGGATGCGTCCGTAAGGACAATATAATAACTGCTTCAGTTCCTTGTGGGCATGGAATCCGCGCCTTACACCTTCAGGAACTTTCGAAATGTAATATATCCTCTTGATGTCAAAAGGAATATCGTGATCTGACTCGAAGAACGACAGTTCTCCCGCATCAACGGTAGGAATGGTCTTGATATGAACCACTTTGCATCCGGCAACTGTCTCTTTGGCATCAAAATCATCGTCTTTAAGGACCGAATACCATTTGAGGTCATCGATCCCTTCATATCTTTTAAGCACGACCGGAGGAATATCGACCGCCTCATGGAAATTATGCTTATCATAGAATCTTACGGCCCTGGTATTCTTTCTGCTTACGCACCAGTAAACGCTGTTCAGATCAAGTTCATCAAAAGCTTTCTGAAGGATGGCCTTCATTCCGTACCATGAGTAGCCTCTTCCCATCGCTTTTGTCCTGACGGTGATCGCGAACTCTGCACTGCCGTTCTCTATATCGCGGAGACTGACGGTTCCCATATATTCATCTTCATCAGAAGCTATGGCAAGATGGATATCCTTACAGCCGTTCAGGCTGGCCGATATGAAAGCTTCGGCATCACTTAACGTTTTCGAGGCAAAATCCGTACGGAGGAGACCCACAACACTGCTGTCATGCATCCATTCGAGCATGAGCGGGGCATCTCTGAGTTCCAATTGTCTTAGGTGCATTTACTGTCTCCTTAGAAACTGTTTACGGAATCGATAACAAATCTTATCTGTTCATCGGTCATGCCATAGTATAACGGAAGGCTAAGCTCAGTTGCACTTATTTCTTCGGCAATTGGCAGGCAGCCCTTAGCGATTCCGAGATCCTTATAGCATTCCTGAAGATGAATCGGAATGGGATAGTGCTTATTCGTGCCTATGCCGAGACCGTTCAGGTGCTTTTCCAAAGCGTCGCGCTCTTTGCATCTTACGGCATAGATATGCCATACCGGAACGCAGTCTTCTCTTACATAAGGAAGAATGAGCTTGTCGTTATTAATGCCTTCGGAATAAGCATCTGCTATCCTTCTGCGGTCTTCATTGACCTTATCGAGCAGAGGAAGTTTTACTGCAAGGAAAGCAGCCTGCAATTCATCAAGCCTGCTGTTGTTTCCCTTGTAGATATGGTGATATTTATAATCAGAACCGTAGTTTCCGAGAGCCCTGACCTTGTCTGCGAGCTCCTTGTCATTTGTTATTACAGCTCCTGCATCACCTAAAGCACCCAGGTTCTTGCCGGGATAGAAACTGAAACCTGCAGCACATCCGAATGTTCCGACTTTTCTTCCCTTATATGTGGCACCATGCGCCTGGGCGCAGTCCTCGACAACAAAGAGATCATGCTTTTTGGCGATCTCCATGACCGGATCCATGTCGCAGGCCTGACCGTAAAGGTGTACCGGCATTATGGCCTTTGTTTTTGAAGTGATCTTATCTTCGATCAGAGAAGGATCGATGTTGAAGGTATCGATAACGGGTTCAACGAAGACCGGAGTTGCGCCGACATAGGTGACTGCAAGGGCCGTTGCTATATAAGTATTTGACGGTACGATGACCTCATCACCCTCACCGATTCCCAATGCCTTAAGCGCCAGCATGAGAGCGTCGAGTCCGTTGCCCACGCCGACCGCGTAACTGACTCCGCAGTATCCGGCAAAAGCCTCCTCAAAGGCTTTGTCCTCTTCGCCCTCGATATACCAGGATCTTGTAAGAACCCGGTCAAACGCCGCCCTTAAATCCTGATCTATCTCTTCCTCAAGAGGCTTGAATGATACGAAAGGTATTCTCATTTGATGTATTCCATAAATCCTTCTTTGTTTTCAAGTGCCGTGGTAGTCGGTCTTCCGAGATCTTCTCTGGCTCCTATAGAACATTTTACTTCAATAAGCGAGAGTTCATTACGTGATCTGGCTGCTTCAAGCTCTTTATCAAGATCCTCAAAATTATCGACGCAGACAGCATTCGGATATCCGCATGCTTTTGCGATGGCAACGATATCAATGGAACCTGCAACAGTAGGCATTCCTCCTACCGTCTCATGAGCACTGTTGTTGATAACCACATGAATGAGATTTGAAGGCTTATTGGCGCCAAGGACTGCCATGGAACCCATGTGCATGAGCACCGCTCCGTCACCGTCAACGCACCAGATGCGCATGTCGGGCTTGTTGATCGCAACGCCCAGAGCGATCGATGAAGAGTGACCCATCGATCCTACAGTGAGGAAATCGTATTTGTGTGACTGTCCGTTTGCGACTCTCGTCTCAAAAAGCTCTCTTGAAGCTTTGCCTGTCGTGGAAATGATCGGATCTTCTCCGGAAGCCTTAACGATATGCTGTATGATCTCTTCACGGACCATCTTGTTATCGTTCTTATATTCAACTTTGCCGTCGAAAGAAAGAGCGCCCTTGCGGATAACAAAAGCTACGTCTTTTCCCTTTGCAAGAACATCCCTGAAGCCTGCCATAGCTGCTTCGACTTCCTCATCGGTCGTATCCTTGCCGATGATAAATGTGGCGATATCCATATCCTCAAGAAGCTTGACGGTAACCTCTCCCTGGTAGATGTGCTGAGGCTCATCGTGGATTCCGGGCTCGCCGCGCCAGCCTACGATAAATACCATCGGGATCGCATAGACCTTGTCATTCAAAAGTGAGGCAACAGGATTTATGATGTTTCCTTCTCCGGAATTCTGCATGTAGACTACAGGAACCTTACCCGTGGCAAGATGATATCCTGCGGCAAGCGCCGTGCAGTTACCTTCATTTGCAGCGATCACGTGATGATGCGGATCTATCCCGTATGTTGCCATCAGGTAATTGCAAAGCGCCTTAAGCTGGCTGTCCGGTACTCCCGAATAAAAATCTGCTCCGATTATCTCAACAAGTTTTTCGACTTTCATATTTATCTCCGTTTATGTATTGATCAAAGTTCATCGATCAGAGTGATTATTTCCTTGATGGACATAAGTCTGTCATCGACTTCCTTTGCCCTGTGATACCTGAGGATGTCCTCAGCTGTCTTCTGCATTGCAGGGAAAGCGCTTCTGGTCAGCTGGTTAGCATAGATGACGATATTTACGCCGTGAGCTGAAAGCTCTTCTTCTGTAATGGTATTGAAGCTCGAAGGAACGACTACGATAGGTGTCTCTTTGTTGTCTGCCCTGAACTTATCGCAGAACTCCAGTATCTCGGCAGGATCCTTTTTACGTGAGTGGATCATGATACCGTCTGCGCCAGCAGCTACGAAAGCGTGAGCGCGCTTCAGGGCATCTTCCATTCCCTGCTCGAGGATAAGGCTCTCGATCCTCGCGATGATCATGAAATCATCCGTAAGCTGTGCCTTCTTACCGGCAGCGATCTTTGCACTCATCTCTTCGATCGTAGCCTGTGTCTGCTTTACCTCTGTACCGAAAAGGGAATTCTTCTTAAGTCCCTTTTTGTCTTCGATGATGACTGCAGATACGCCCATCTTCTCCAACGAACGTACAGTATAAACGAAGTGTTCGGTAAGTCCGCCTGTATCACCGTCAAAGATGATCGGCTTTGTCGTAACTTCCGTGATATCGTCGATCGTTCTGAATCTTGAAGTCATGTCTACGAGTTCGATATCGGGCTTTCCTTTCGCTGTGGAATCGCAGAGAGAAGAAATCCACATTGCATCAAACTGATCGAGTCTGCCTTCGTGCTCAACGACCGTCTTCTCAACGATCAGTCCCGTAAGACCGCTGTGTGCTTCCATTGCCTTAACGATGGGTGTCATGGCGATCAGCTGACGCAGTCTCTTTCTTCTGTACTCAGGCATAGCGAGCTTCTCACGGAGCTGCATGTCGATCTTCTTAACCTTCTCGTTATATGTGTAAGGAATGTCTAAGAGCTCACCGCCGTATGCATTGAGAAGTGACTCAACATGATCGCGGATCGACTTCTCAGGTCCTTCTTTCCAGTTATCACCGTGAAGGACATAGTCAGGCTTTATGAGCGTGATGACATCGTCATACATCATATCGTTCTGGATAACGACTTCCTCTACACCATCAATGCTCCTGTAGAGTCTGATCCTTTCTTCCTGACTTACGGTCGGGAATTTGTTATAACGGATAAGCGCTTCATCGGAAAGACAGCCGACAATGACCCTGCCCTTCTTCTTAGCTTCATTGATAATGTTTAAATGTCCTTCATGAATAACATCTGTGCAAAAACATGTATAAGCAGTCTTCATCTTTATCTCCTCAATCCTTATAGTTTACGGGTATCTGAACGCCTGTTGATACGAGCGCTTCTTTAAATACGACAAAGAAATCCTTTATGTCGTCCTCATCGATCGCGCCCAAAGAGCAAAGGCGGAATGTATTGGTCGTGCTGATCTTTCCGGGATAAATGGTAAATCCTCTCTCATAGCAGTAATCGTGAACCTTCTCGAAGCTCCAGTTCGGATCATCGGGATAGATCGCCGAAGATACGAGTCCGGCTCTCCATTCGGGCTTGATGACCTGCCTGAATCCAAGCTCGTCAAGGCCGGTATTGATCGCATTGAACACGCGTGTATGACGGGCCCACTTTGCTTCCTCACCCTCTGCCCAGTATTCCTTGAGCGCCTGGATGGTCGCATATATTGTCTGTACCGGAGGCGTGAAATGCATCTCTCCAGTCTTTTCGAAGCACTCATACTGCAGATAGAGATTGCAGTAATAGCTTCTCTTGGGGAAGTTTTTGGAAGCTTCGAGGATCGCCCTGTTGCCTACGACAAATGAAAGACCGGTAAATGACATAAGGCCCTTCTGTGCAGATGCCATGCAGAAGTCGATGTTGTCTTCTTCGATATTGATGGGTCTCATCGCATATGTCGAAGTCGTATCAACTGTAAAGATCGCATTGTACTTGTGAACGAGAGCACCGATCTCGCGGATAGGGTTAAGAAGTCCCGTACCTGTCTCGTTATGGGTGATGTGGACCAGTCCGATATCGGGATTATCCTGCAGTGTCTTTTCCACAATTTCAAGGTCAGGCCTCTGGTCTACGGGGAACTTCAGATCAATGTGAGGAAGTCCGTAGTACTGACAGATCTCGACCGCACGAGTGGAATAAGCACCGTTATTGATAACAAGGACCTTCTTGCCCTCAGGCAGAAGGCTGTTAATGCAGATGTCGATGTTGATCGTGCCGGAACCGCAGAAAAGCACGCTCGTGTACTTTTCGAGATCACCGTGAACGATCTTAACAAGATCTTCGCGAAGGCCCTTCATGAGCCCTGCAAATTCCTTTTCGCGGGGACAGATGTCAGGGACTACCTGCGCATACTTTACCGTATCCGTCGTCGTGGACGGACCGGGGTTCAACAATACGTTTCTTTTTACTGCTTCCATATAACCATGCTCCTCAAATTAAACATCATATGTGGGATCGATCTGCTTCAGTTCCCTGAAAGTGTCTATCTCGACTATGTCTTCTTCAAAACACTCACGGACCTCGACAGCGTAATTTTTCTTCTTATAAACGAGGGGAACCTGCTCCCAGTATCTTTCTTTGCCGCCGGGCATCGAATAGACTTCAGGTATGTCCTTGGAGAGCTTCTTTCCGTCCTCTTCGTTCCAGTAGCTGATACCAACCATCTGCCAGCAGTCTTCGCCTCCGACCTTCTCTTCTGTGATTACCCTGTCCTTTACCTCGAAACACCAGTCATCAGTCCTGTCTTTTTTTATTGCTAGGAAGTCTGAAGTATAGTGATATTTGGTAATGATCTTCGGATTGGATAAGAGCAGGTCTGCCTCGAAAACATAACTGTTCGACAGAAGATCTCTTGCGATCACTCCGGAACTGATGTTATTGGCTTCGTTATAGACCGGATTTTCCAGGAATTTGACCATGGGGTACTTATAAAGCAACTGGTCAAACTGCTCAGCAAGATAACCGCGGACAATGTAAATCTCCTCGATGCCTGCTTCGAGGCACGCATCCAGGAGATGGTCTATTATCCTGACACCCTTTACCCTTACAAGCGGCTTGGGTGTATTAAACGTAATAGGTGCCAGTCTGGAACCAAAACCTGCAGCGATAAAAACGGCTCTCTTTGCCCTATAGGGCTCCAATGCGTTCATTCCTTCAGCGGTAATGACACTATTTGAAACAAGTCCGGCATCCGTGAGCTCTTTAATGACCCTATTAATGGTGCCAAGGCTGTAACCGGTAAGATTTTCAAGCTCTCTTTGTGTAGAAGGAGCCGTTTTGGCGGCCATCTTCTCTAACACGTCAAATTGTTTTCTAGTCAGGTTCATAAAAACTCCCAATGTTTAATATGGGACATTTTTACACTAAATTTGAACAAGAGTCAATGATTGTAACCGATTTGCCTCAGAACTCTGCCACATATGCCACATGACGCTCGCGGTCTTCCGGGGCAGGTATCTTCATATAATCTCCGAAGACAGCTGTAAGGAACTCGTCATAAGCAGCAGGTATCGGGAAATCAACACCGCAAAATTCTGCCATAACAGTATCACTATACATATTCTCAGGAAAAATCTCATTGATATCGTTGTCAGAAGGAATGCCGGACCAACCGGTATGACGCTTTATGTTTGCGATCTTCTCGCACTGTTTGAGATAGAACTTCATTCCTCCGACATGTGAAAAGAAATTGCCGAGTCTCCTTCTGGTCTTCACGTATTTTGCGACTTCTTCATTCTCTTTCGCCTTCTGTTCAATTATCGGCGACGGGTATTTGTAATCGACACAAACGCTGGCTGCCTTATAAAAAAAGTTGTAGATCTTCCAGTGGATGTTCCGTATAAACCTGTTGGCCGGAACGTTCTCAATAACAAAAACATCAATGAACAGCATATCGAACGCATCGATCCCCGCATAAGGAATCTCAATATATTTTGTCCCTTTCTTGAAGATCTTTATGGACTTGACAACATACTTTTCATCGCACAGAGGTTCTGCCACAAGATATTTATCGGGAAATTCCTCGCGAAATCTTTGGGTGAGCTTTGCTGCTTCTTCCCTTTTCATCATGATGTCAAGATCGTCATCCCACGGGATAAAGCCCTTATGCCGTACGGCGCCCAACATCGTCCCGCCGTTAAGCATGTATTTGATATCGTATTTTTCGCAAATGTACTTAACATCGAGCAGAATCTTGAAAAGCTCGTTCTGCATCCTCTTGAGAGTGTCATCATTCAGGAAATATTCCGGAAAAGCTGTGGAATAAAGTTTTTTGCTGCTGATCAAGAAACCGGTTCCTCCCAAATGATCTTAACTCGCGTAATTATATCATTATATTGATAGTGAGTCACAGAAGAGTGGGGGTTGTCCGTTCACGGCCGTTCATCCGACTTAAATTTAACGCAAATTTTGTTTTTGAGAAAATAGGTTAAGATTTGAGCTGAAAAATTAACGCAAATCTGTGTATACGAAAAAAAGGTTAAGAATTTAACAAAAACCTTAACGCAAATTCCGAATATGAAATATTGCGTTAAAAATCTGCCGAAAATCTTAACTCAAAATCCGATTTTCCGAAAACAGGTTAACTCCGAACAGTACAAAGCTTAAAACCAATATTTACATTTCACACCCCGAGTGTATAATGTGAAGCGTCCAAGGCGGAGTGTGATTCTCCGACCGGCGGTGAGCGTTAATCCGCAAGCCCGCAAGCCTCATAAAAATCTACAGGTGAGGTTGACCCGGTGTGATTCCGGGGCCGACGGTAAAGTCCGGAAGAAAGGAAGTGTTTTTCATATGACTGAAACCCAGGTAACCGTTAAGACGGATTCTCGCGCTGCGCGCAAGATCATGATCCGTCGCATTGCCGCATGTGCGATCCTTACTGCCATGGCAGTGCTTTTGATGTATCTCGAGATACCGCTCCCGTTCATGCCGGTATTCCTGAAGTTCGACTTTGCAGAACTTCCCGTGCTCATCGGCACATTCGCATTGGGTCCTGTCTGGGGCATCGTTATCGAACTTTTGAAGAATCTCATTCACCTTCCCGTTACACAGACGATGGGAATCGGCGAGCTGTCCAACTTCATCACGGGAGTGATCTATGTCGGAACCGCAGGCCTTATCTACCGCAAGTTCCGCACCAAGAAAGGCGCAGCAGCATCGATGGCTATTGCAACGGTCGTGCTTGCAATAATAGCCATCCCCGTCAATGCATTCATCACGCTCCCACTGTACGGATCCATGATGAACTTCCCCATCGAAGCCATCATCGGAATGAGCGCTTCAGCAAACCCGCTCGTAAAGGACAAGATCTCTCTGCTCCTGGCAGTGTTCGTTCCTTTCAATCTTTTCAAGGGAACTGTAGTAGGTCTCATCACATTCTTCGTATACAAGCCGATCTCAAAGATCATCAACAAGACTTACGATAAGACGCACGAGAAAGCTAAAGGGTAAGTTTTTCCAAATCAACAGGATCAAGATCCGGATACCATGGATTCACCGGAAGGGTTTTACTTCTTATAAAACTCTTCCAGTGAACCGGCTATCAGTTCACTTTCGTTATCTATAGGATTGAACTGAAAGATCTTATTGTCATGGATGTAATAAGGATTACCTGCTCCGTCATCCGAGAAAACAATTCCGTCGATTCCGTATTCTTCCTTGAAAAAGGCCGTTTCCTTTTGAATCATTTCATAAGGATATATGATCCAGCCTATGGTAATTCTTTTGCCGGTCTTTGGAACAAGCATGGTTTCCAGTATTCCATCAGACTTGGCAAGAACACTTTTCAGCATGTCAGGAACTGACAGGTCATAGGATTCATTTGGTTTTTGAAATTCGATGTTACCATCGTATGATTTTCTTATCAGTTCTATGATCATACGTCATCTTTAAGGATAGACAGACATCTTCTTGCAAACATATCATCTGCGAATATGAAAATATCTCAGGCCTTCACTTACCTTCTTCCCACCGCATTCTCCGCGATGATCTCTATCGCCTTTACGGACTGGGGCCACTCGGGGTGTGCTATGGGATAGACGTGATGCATCTTCAGTTCGCCGTCGTTCTTTGCCTCATAATACAAAACGTTGGTGAGCTTATCTTTGAACGTCCTGTTCTGTTCGAGAAGGAAATCATCTTCGCCGGCTACCACTGCCACCCTGAGCTTGTTGTCATGCTCTGCCAGAAGATTAAGGTCATAGGCATATTCAGGCAGGCGCTGCGGTTCGGTCACGTTGTCCACATGTTTCTCGAAATAGAAGCCGGGTAAACTTTTATGATTATTCGTTATGCCCGGACATATCATCCCTGCGGATTCGACAGTCCCTCTAAGCTTTTCGAAGACCCACATCTTGTGGGCTATATGTCTGTTCCGTGCAGAGATGGCAACCATAAATGCAAGATAACCGCCTGCAGAATCACCGACCGTGTGGAATGTTTTAAAACCATATTTGATGTAGACGAAATTCATCGCCTTGAATATCTCTGTGATTATCTGAGAGATATCGGATTCAGGAGCAAGCGTATAGTCGACGTTGACGACAGGGATACCTGCTTTTACCGCCAGATGCATGCCAAAATTCTGATCGAGTTTTTTAAAACCGTAAACGAAGGCTCCGCCGTGAATCAGAATGAAACATTCCTTTGCACCGACGCATCCGAAAGGAGTATATACATCAAGCTTCAGGGGCTTATTCCCTTCCTTGTAAACTATGTCCGTTTCAGCTTTGCAGTCCGCAGGAAAGACCTCGTTCTCGAGCCTGGGTGTGTCGAAGTTCGTGCAATTCTTTATGAAGAGCTGCCTCTCTTTTTCGACTTTGTATCGGATTAAGGAGTTGAACATGGGGAAGCCTCCTTCCTGATGTCACTTCTTCTTCAAAGAAATGGGTTTTGTCCTCGGTGTCAGTATGCCTAATACCAGCCAGAAATAAGGTGCGACGTTCATGATGCTGCTGCTTGCCAGAGACTGGGTCAGGTATGCCGCAAACATTCCAAAGAAGAGCCACAAAAGACTGCGCTTAACATCGTCCTTTTCTTTCATGATCGCTTTGACGGAATTGACAGTCGCATAGATGATCAGTGCCACGTAATTGATGAAAGCAAATACGCCCTGGGTAGCAAGGGTATGAATGAATTCACTGTGGCCCTTGTCCTGGATGTAATCGCCCTGCTGCCAGCCGGGCATTTCCCTGAATGCCTGTGCAAGATTGTCGAGTCCGATGCCGGTGAGCCAGTGATGGGGAACGCTCATCAGCGCAGCTCTCCAGATCTTGCCTCTTCCGTTGCCGAGATCGCCAAGATCTTCTTCTCCGGCTGCCACATTGGTCGTTACCTGCGAGTCATCCATGGTCTGTTCAACTCTGTCGGAAATATAATCGTCGAAGATGATCGTTATGATGATAACGGCAATGTAACCGATTATCAGTGTAAGAAAATCTATGGTGATCTGTCTTAATGAATCCTTATCGATCGCGCCTTTGCGCATGACGATGAGGGATATGATGTAAGTTAAGATCATTGCTGTCATGCCGATCCATGCCATACGTGCGGCACTGGCGATCAGTGTGTAGAAACTGACAAGTGCTACTGCGAGAGAACCCCACTTCAGAGCCTTGGATTTTGTAAGCTTCGAACTGAAGATAAAGAATCCCGAGGAAGCAGCGGTGAGAAGGCATGAGAGCGAACCGAAGAAATTCGTGTTCTGAAGAGTTCCGTATGCCGCATTGTCAGACGGCATGTCAAAAAGATACAGACAGTAATTGATCTGGATGCCGCGTGTCTGAAGGAAACCCACAACGCCTTCGATGACCGCAACGATGATGTATGTAAATACCAGCTTCTTGCGAAGATCCGAATCTTCGATCATGCTGCCGGCATAGAACATTCCGTAATAGCAAAGGAAATGCAGCGGATGTTCCATATAGTATCTTAAGCCGCTCGCGAAGACTCCGAAATTAACGGAGCAGAACATCGATATGAGCATGAATGCCAGAAGCGTAAAGTAAAATACGTCAGCGATACAGAACTTAAACTTTCCGGATACCGCTCTGGAGATAAACGAGAGAATTACCAGTGCTGTCAGCGCAATGCCGAATACAGCAACGATATAGGGCTGGTAATATGAAGGATACATGAATCTGAAAACCTTGTTCTTGGTAGCCTTCAATAACTCCTGAATGATCTCTGCTACCGGCAGGAAAACAAGAAGGACCATCGATAAATAGCAGAACACTTTATCGGAAGTGATCTTTGCAAGTACCGGTGTCTTCGTTTTAGCTCCGTCTGACATTTCCAAACTACCTCTTGATATTAAAAAACAGTATAAAATATGGTTTATTATAAAAAATTTCAAAGTTATTTCAAAGCATATAGTTGCTATGTTATATAATTGACACATCATTTATCCTACGGAGGGTTATATATGTCAGCTGACTTACCCCGCGAACAGTTATCCGGGCTCATCGCAGCCTTTATGAGTTACTCGGCAGGCCATCTTCCCGATGACGTAAAGCTCAGGCTTTCGCAGATGAAAGAGATAGAAAATGAGGGCTTTGCTCCCGATATCTATAACGTAATGGAAAAGAATATGCAGCTCGCAGATTCCTTGAAGAGACCTTCATGTCAGGATACAGGCATTCCTCAGTTTTTCGTACGCGTCGGATCGAAATGGCCTTATATGGACATCATTGAAGATGCGCTTGTCGATGCAGTAAAAGAGGCCACTGCGAAAGCACCGCTAAGGCCTAACGCAGTAGAGGTTTTCGACGAAAAAAACACAGGCAACAACATAGGCACCCACAGTCCATGGATCGACTGGGAGATCGTAAAGGACAGCGATGAATTGGAGGTATATTTTTATATGGCAGGCGGCGGCTGTTCCCTGCCCGGATTCTCCAAAGTCCTTATGCCGCTTGAAGGCTATGAAGGCATCGCGAAAGCCGTTTTCGAGCAGATGACGACATACGGTGTAAACGCCTGCCCTCCCTGCCTCGTAGGCATTGGTATCGCAGGCTCATCCGAAGTCGCTGCCAAGCTCTCGAAAAAAGCCCTCTTAAGACAGGTCGGTTCGCACAATCCCAATCCTAAGGCTGCGGAAATGGAAAAGCTCCTCGAGGACGGTCTTAATTCGATAGGTCTCGGGCCCGGCGGATTCGGCGGCAAGCTTTCCGTAATGGGTGTAAACATCGAGCAGGCATCAAGACATCCCGCGACTCTTGCGATGGGAATGTCCACTGCATGCTGGGCGCACAGAAGAGCGGCCATCCGCATAAAGCCTGATTTCACATATGATTTCTTCACACATAAGGGGGCAGTCTTATGAGCACTTTCGAATTCAAAACACCCGTATCTGAAGAAGATATCAAAAAGGTGCATATCGGTGATGTGATCTACCTCACCGGCGATATTGTCACCGGAAGAGATGACGTTCATCACAGGGTAGTCATATCAGGCAAGGAACCTCCAGTTGATCTTAAAGGCAAGGCGATCTTCCACGCGGGTCCCATCATGAAGAAGATCTCTTCTGAAGACGAACCCGATAAATACAAAGTCATCAGCGTCGGCCCCACCACATCAATGCGCATGGAAAAGGCACAGGCTGAATTCCTCAAGAAGACCGGTGTAAAGATCATCATCGGCAAAGGCGGAATGGGTCCCAAGACCACTCAGGGATGCATCGATAACTGCGCGATACACACCATCTTCCCCGGTGGATGCGCCGTTGTGGCAGCCGAAGAAGTAGTCGATGTCGAAGGCGTAGAATGGCTCGATCTCGGAATGCCTGAAGCCATGTGGAAGCTTAAGGCAGATCGCTTCGGACCCCTGATCGTATCGATCGATTCATACGGCAACAACCTGATCGAGAACAACAAGACCGAATTCAACACCAAAAGAGAGCAGGCACTGGAAAACCTCAAGGGCAAGCTCTCCTTCATGGAATAAAAATGCGATCTGAAAAGTCTGTTCATGCCGCAGTTTATCCTGAACTTAAAGCACTTTCGAAAGATGGTGTTAAACTTCTCATTTTCGATCTCGACGGAACGCTCCTGGACTCCATGAGCGTGTGGCACGATGTCGATAAAGAATTCCTGGGACGTTACGGTTATGAAGTAACGCCCGAATACACCGACGTAGTAAAGCGTGCCTCGATAGAAGACGCGGCAAGATACACGCAGACAAAATACCGCATACCGCTTACCTGGCAAGAGATCGCAGACACATGGGAATCGATGGTCTATGATTTCTACCGCTCTGAAGTCTGCCTTAAAAATGGCGCGCGTGAGTATCTCGATGAGGCAAAGAGACTGGGATTTTCTTTGGGCGTAACTACTGCCCTATCACGCAGAAATGCTGAAGCAGCACTTATGCATAACGGCATAAAGGAAATGTTCAACTGCATAATCACACTGGAAGACTTCGGCAACAAGATCGATAAGAGTTCGCCTGATGTTTTCCTCCGCGTAACGGATTATGTTTCTGCATCAGGTATCGTCATAACACCTGATAAGGCACTGGTTTTCGACGACGTTCCGCAGGCCATGAAAGGCGCTAAAGCAGGCGGTTTCCTTACCTGTGCCGTATATGACGACATCGGCTGCGGAGGTCCCAGGGGATGGGAGAGCTTCGCAGCCGGGTGTGACTTCTCTGTATATGAATTCTGATTAACCTCTTATTCCTTCTTGTTCCTTATTTTCCCCTTGATCTACGGCCCCCGTTCAGATTCCATTTACAGAATATATCTATGCTTTTTGGGATTATTCTTTTAAAGTTTCTTTCTTGTCTTCTTTCTTTTCTTCCTTCTTATCCTCCTTTGTTTCTTTCTTATCTTCAGATTTCTTTTCTTCTGCTTTCTTTTCAGCTTCCTTTAAAGCGAGAGCCTTTGCCCTTCTTGCTCTTCTCTTCTTACGTATCGAGAAGATTATGATGAGGACTACGACTGCGATTATTGCCATAAAGACAAGACCCGGGATTATCGCGATGATTCCGAGAAGGAGATCCTGGAAGAACTCCACAGTGTTTTCCCACATATCCTTAAACTGGTTCATGACTCTCTCGCCGTATGTTACTACGTGAGCTTCTTCGACTTCCTTCTCCTCGAGAACTTCCCTCAAAGTGAGAGTAAGCGTGGCATACTGGACCTGATTCTCAAGGACTCTGATCCTGGATTCGGAACTCTCGATCTGATATCTGACATCAGTAAGTCTGTTCTGAAGGATGATGATGGTATCAAGATCTTCGGCCTTATCGAGGAGCTCGAGAAGCTGGCTGTACTCTACTCTTAAAGATTCAACCCTTGCCTTTGTATCAACATATTCAAGGGTTACATCCGTCGTTCCTTCATTGGAAGACGTTACCGTGCAGGAGCTGCTCACGCTTGCTATGAGTGCGTCAAGCTTATCTGCAGGGACTCTTACGGTGTATGTTCCGGTGCGAAGATCCCTGTTATTGCCTGTTCCGCTCATTGCCGAATATTCGATGTATCCGCCGAATGACTTAACCTGGCTCTCCAGGTTAGATGCTACCTCTACGTATTTCGTTGTCTCGGCCGTGATCGATACGGTCCTGATCAGAAGTCTTCCGAGTGAAGGATCTATGTTTACATCGGGAGCGGGATTGACCGAACCTGCAGCAGGTGTTCCTTCAAAACTCTCTTCCATATACTCGTAATCAGCGGCCTCATAACCTTTATAAAAACCTAAGCTGTCGTTTGTAGCTGCCCCTGACATATATGGTGTGTCATAAGCCGCACTTTCGGTATCTGCGCGTGCAGGCTCTCTTGAAGACTTGCTTTTGGCACACCCTGCGATCATCGATACCGCAAGAATACCTGCGACCGTTGCGGCTATAATTCTCTTTTTCATTTTCATACCCTCCGTTATGGACATATTCTCTGTCCTTCGTTCTTATCATCAATACAGAGACCGTTCGCAAAATGTTGCACCCGGCTTATATATTTTTCTTCAGCTTCCCGTTAACGTTCTCCGCCACCCATGTTTAAATCCCCCGGAATGCTATAATGAATACGTTTGATAGTTGATACTGTTTTTTATTGGGCGATGATATGGATAAAAAGGAATCACTGAAACTTCTTGATAAATATATAAATGCGTTGAAAACGAAAGCTGAGGCTCAGGAAAACATCCGTAAAGTTGATTCGGTCTTTAAAGTCGATCCGTCAGGTTTTGACGTTCCGTTTGTGAAGATTCTTACACCGTTTCTGGGTGTCTTTGCCGTCATTGCTCTGGCGATCCGTGTTGCGTTCAGCAGCAGTCTTAACTATCACAATGAACTTCCCATAACGGCCGGCCTTTTTATCGGAGCTGCCGCTGCAGGTCTAATCTTTGCCAAGTTAGTGCATATGATCACAAAAAGAAAAGCTCAGAAGAATCTGAAAGCTCTTGAAATGGCAACGCTCGCTGCAAAATTAAATAAGATCAATGAATATCAGGACGTCATTAACAAAGCAGGTTACAAGATCGCTCTGGCCGAATCCGAACTGCCGGTATCCTGTCACAGCCTTGAAACTGCAAAGATGGTTAAGACAAAACTTCTCACGGGAAAAGCAGAGACTTTGGAAGAAGCATCCGGAGGGTATACCGCCTCAGATTGGGAAGAAGCTTACAATCCGAACCCTAAGATGTTCAAAATGCCTGACGGAACGGTTTTCGGCGGATATGCAATAACCGAGGCTACAAGAACGGTCCTGCCAAAAGATCCGGTGAAAGCTCTTTCCAATGAAGAATATAATATCTCTGACTGGAGAATGGTTCTGGTAAGCTTAACCAAAGACGACGCTTTGGGAGATCGTGATTACTATGAAACGATCGCGGGATTAGAGAAATACATTATCGACAGCAATGATGATGCCATCCTCATAAAAGGCCTGACATTAAAAGAACTCGAAAAGTTGTTAGGGAGTTAAAGATATGGAAAACAGACCATATTTCGAAAATGCATATTTTGTCATCGGCACTTCTTATGCCGGCAAATCCACCATGGTCAAGGAGCTTGCCAAAAAGCACGGCGGCATAGCATGTGAAGAAAACTATCATGATAATTATCCGGAAGAACTTGATCCTAAAGAGTTCCCGTGCCTGACCTATACACGTGATCTGAAAGACTGGCATGATTTTATAAGAAGGACTCCGCAGGAATATAAAGACTGGATAGACGGTGCAAAAAGGGAATGCGAGATAATAGAGCTCCGGATGCTTCCTGATATCTGCAGTCAGGGAAAACCGGTATTTGTCGATACCAACATCTCCATAAAAACACTGCATTCTATCGCTCCGGAAAATCACACTGTCGTCCTTCTTTCAGATCCCGATATCTCTATCAGAAGGTTCTTCGACAGACCCGATCCGGAAAAACAGTTCCTCTATAAACTCATGTTGGAAGAACCTGATCCCGGGAAGGCTTTGGAAAACTACAGACAGGGTCTGGAACTGATCTGCTCCAAGGAATCATACGATGAACTTTTATATTCGGGATTTAACGTTATTCAACGCGACGAAAACAGAAGCATAGAGCAGACTCTCGCGCTGGTGGAAAAAGCTTTGGGATTATAAAGACTTTCGTAACATGAGCATATCGGAATTTACACAGGACCTTTGGGAATACCTTTCAGAAGTACGGCGCCCCATCGCACTTTACGGTACGGGCGACGGCGCTGACAAGATCATATCCGTTCTTGAAAGCTACGGACTTAAAGATCTGATCGCTGCGGTATTTGCGAGCGACGGATTTGTCAGGGACAGAACGTTCCACGGATTCAAGGTAACTTCCTATTCAGGATGCTGCGAAGCTCTTGCCGGCAAGAACTTCATCGTTCTTGTATGTTTCGGCTCATCCAGGCCCGAAGTCCTTTCGCAGGTGGAAAAGATCGCCTCCGAAAGAGAGCTTTACATTCCTGACGTTCCCGTGTACGGAAACATCCTTTTCAACCGTAAGTTTTACGAATCCAACATCTCTTCCATGGCAGATGCATACTCCCGGCTATCTGATGAAATTTCGCGCAGATGCTACACGAATTTCATCGACTACAAGCTCACGGGAAAAATGTCATATCTCTCCGGCTGCGAATCAGCTCCCGATGATGAATATGAACTTCTTAAAGATATTCCCGATGGAGCTTTCATTGATCTCGGAGCTTACTACGGTGATACATTAAAGCGTTATCTTAAAAAGTTTCCTTCCCTGAAAAAGGCGGCAGCCGTCGAGCCTGAACGGCACTCATTCGCCAAGCTCAAAGCATGCGCTGAAGAACTCGCATCTGACGGTTTTGACATCTCCTGCATCAATGCTCTGGCCGGAAGCAGAATTGGGACGGAACATGTGTCTGATGCAAGAGGGAGAGGCACAAGGGCTGTCTCCAACAGCAATGCGGCATTGAAAAAAGTCGTTGACATAGACGTAGTAACCGTTGACTCGATAGATCTTGATAAGGTCAGCTTTATCAAGTTCGACGTAGAAGGATCCGAACTCGAGGCGATCGAAGGGGCAAGAGAAACAATCCTGAGGGACAGGCCCATGATGAAGATCGCCTGCTATCACCGGAGTGAAGATGTCTTTACGCTTATCCGTAAAGTTCTCTCGATAAGACCGGATTATAAGGTCTATATGCGCCATACAAGGTGCATCCCGGGCTGGGATACCGATTTCTACTTTATCTGATGAGGGATATATGAAGATACTGATAGTAAGCGATTCACACGATATGAACGGACCTCTGAAAACAGTCATAATGAGGGAGTCTCCCGACATGCTCATTCATCTTGGTGATGCGGAATATCCCCAGTCGGAGATCGCAAGATGGGCCGGTTCTCCCAAGACGCCTTGTATCTTCATTAAAGGCAACTGCGATACATATTCCTGCGACCCTTCCATAGTCAGGGATATAGCTGTTTTCGAGCTTAAAGGCCATAAGATATTCTGCGCTCACGGACACAGACAGCGTGTTAACTACGGACTTCTTACTCTGTCACTTACCGCTCAGGAACAGGGCTGCGACATCTGCATGTTCGGCCACACTCATGTCCCATACGACAGCTTCGGTGATGCGGTATCAGACTTCAACAGATATTACGATTCAGGATACGGCTGCGTGTCCGGTCCGAGAATACTTAATCCGGGCTCGATATCTCTTCCCCGCGGCGGATCAAAGCGCGGATACATGATAATGGATATGGAAGAAGACGGAAGATACGATGTGAAATACTGTCTTGTCTGACGGTCACTTATCCATATCTGCAACGATGTGCATGATTATGTGACCTATCCTCATAAATCCGCCCGAGCAGTCCGCTTTTTCGACAGCATTGCTTATCAGCATGGGATCATCCGTACCGATTACGTCAACGCCGCAGCTGACGAGATACTGAACCGTATCGTCCTTATCAACTGTCCAGCAGAATACTTTCTTTCCCTGGGCATGCATGCGGTGGACGAGTTCCGGAGTGACATAAGTCTCTTCGATCGAGATGTTGTCCGAATACTCTATGTCCTCCAGGTTTCCGAGACCGATGAAGATACAGTAAGCCTGGGTTATGTCGGGATCAAGCACCATAAGGCGCTGCAAGCGCGTGGCATCCTGGGCAATTACCATTACGTTATCCCTCATGCCTGTCTCGTTTATTACCTTTAAAACGTTTTCTTCGAAATGCCTGTCTTCGGCATGACCTTTGAGTTCAACCTGTACATGCATGTCATTCTCTTTGGCAAACACAAGCACTTCTTTGAGCGTGGGAATTACAACATGTTCATAATTGCCCGGCATCCACGAACCAAACTCGTGTCTTGTCAGTTCCTCATAAGTGTGGTTATGAATCGACAGGTTCTGTCCCGTCACCCTCTTTATAGAAGAATCGTGATTGCAGACTATAATGCCGTCAGATGTCTGGTGGACGTCAAGCTCTATCCATTCAAGATTCTCGCTTGCCGCAAGTTCAAATGCAGCCATCGTGTTCTCAGGCGCATTTACGTTATCCCCGCGGTGTGCGCAGACCAGTGGTCTGTCCACTTCTTCGAAAAGGAATGAATACCTGTTAAGAAGATATACTGATGATATTCCGAAAAACAGCGTAAGAGCGGCAATAAACGGAATAAGGTTCTTCCTTGATGGCCTGTGCGCCTTGAAAGTCCTGGCATCTATTGTCCTCAGCATGTCCTTCTCATCTATATAACGGTAGAACAGCACGGTCAGCGCGGCATTGTTGATCGCAGGCGATATGAAGCTCTTAAGCAGCTGCCTTATGGCATAAGTGTATGTTCCGACCGCTTCGGATTTGAATACGATGTTTTTGCTGTTTCCTTTGATCATGTTTACAAGTTCAGTCCAGTTTACGACTATTACGGAAGAGACCGAATTGATGAGAAAATTAACAAGAACTGTCAGGAGTGCCAGCGTCAGGAGCGTCTCAATATAATGTCCTTTTCCTATGATCCTCGATTCCCTGCAGCTCCTGAAAAACGAGTTCTTCTGCATAACGAAACTGTTGATCGAGAAAAGATATACAACCAGGCCGAGAATAAGAACAACATAGATTGCATCGTAAAGTACCGTAAGGCTCTTTGTGTAATCAATGGTCTGATCGACAAATCCGGGAAGGATGAGCTTGAACGTGGAGCTCGAGAGCGGCAGCAGCTTTGTAAGCGGAAACAGCACCAGAATAAAGACCGTAAGAAGCCAGTTCTTGGGGTTAAGCGCTTTCCTGCAGGCTCTCATTCCGGCATAAAACATGCTCGGAAGATTTGTATCACGTTTGATCTGTCCCATCGAAAAAGCGTGAAGCAGGCCTGCGATCTCAAACAGCGACATGAATGTTACCAGTATGGAAAAGATAATGATCAGGATTATCGATATCGGACTTAATACGATCTGCTTCAGGTTCGCAGGAACGATGTACGTCTCACCGGCAGCTTTCATGATCGCGTCAACAAGGGCAGCCTTGAGAGCTGACGTGGCCGTCATGGTAAATGCGGAACAAATAAGAATGAACAGCATTACTTCCTTGAAGTTCTGCTTGAACAGAACCAGGACATTTTTCAGAAACAACCAGAAATCGCTGAAAAATCTCTTTGTCCTGTCCTTTATGACAGTAAATATGCTTTTCCTGTTCGATGTATCAGACATTGTTCAAGTATTGCCCTCAAGCCTTGTACTTCTTAACGTATTCCTGATACTTCTTCTCGTCTTTGTCTTTACGCTGCTTGAAGTCATGGATGTATGTATCAACGTTAGTAGCCTCAGCAGATTTGAATCTGTATGCAATGGCAGCGATGTTGAGGCTGTGCTCGGCAATCCTTACGCAGCTGTAGAGGATATCGTTAAAAACGAATCCCTGTTCCGTAGTACATATGCCTGCGGCAAGTCTTTCAACATGATTCGCCTTGAATTCATCACACATCTCACTTATAACGATCCTTAACGGTCCGACATCCTCAGCATGCGCTGCTTTGTCCGACAGATAACAATCCAGAGCCATCGTATATATGTCGTGAACGGCAGGTATCACTTTGTTAAGTTCCTCACGCGCCGCATCAGAGAATTCCAGATGCTTGGTCTCTATCTCTTCAGCCGAGTCGGAAAGATAATTTGCATGGTCTGCAACACGTTCCACTTCTCCGATCGCCTGCAGGATCCTTGAAGACCTGTTCTTATCTGCAACGCTGAGATGCTGTGTGGTCGTAAGCTTCATGAGATACGAGCCCAGAAGGTCCTCATAACCGTCGACTTTCTCCTCATTCTTCTTTATGAAATCGAAATCAGCGGTGTTGTAACCGTTCTTGAGCATATCCATCGATTTGTCGAGTCCCTCTTTTGCCTTGGTGACCATCTTGATCATCATGTTGCGGCACTCACCTACAGCGATCGTCGGCGTGAGCATGAGACGTTCGTCAAGCTTGAACTCCTGCTCCTCATCCGTCTCTTTGACGATAAGGTGGGCTATCTTTACAAGGAGCTTACTGAAGGGGAACAAAAGGACAGTATTCGCTATGTTGAATACCGAGTGTATAGCAGCGACTCCGACGATGCTAACTGTGTTATCCATAAAACCGAAGTCGAAGAGCGCATTGACAATGTAGAACACGATAAGCCAGATAAATGTTCCCAAAAGCTTGATCGTGACGTGGATGACAGTAACCCTCTTGGCATCCCTGTTAACGCCGATTGAAGAAAGGATGGCAGTCATGCAGGTTCCGATGTTCGCACCCATTACGAGCGGGATCGCCATGCCGTATGTGAGCTTTCCCGTCATGGAAATGCTCTGCAGGATACCGATGGCAGCTGCGGAACTCTGGATGATGCCCGTAACTACCGCACCTGACAGAACGCCCAGGAGCGGGTTCTTGAATGCAGTCATGATGGAAACGAAGCTGTCCATCTCCTTGAGCGGCTCCATCGATGCTGACATCATCGTCATTCCCTGCATCAGTATGGAGAACCCGACGAGCATGGTTCCGATATCCTTGTGGCGCTGCTTTTTGGCAACCATGATAAGTATTATTCCGATCAGTGCGAATATGAGCGAGAAACAGGAAGGCTTAAGGAGCTTTAAGAAGACGTTGTCGCCGCTGTCGATGCCTGCCAAAGACAGGATCCATGCGGTAAGCGTCGTTCCGATATCGGAACCGAATATTACGCCGACAGTCTGGGGAAGGTCCATGATGCCTGAGTTGACAAAACCGACAAGCATGACAGTCATGGCAGAAGAAGACTGGATGGCAATAGTTATTACCGCACCAACGGCTAGTCCTTTGAATTGGTTATCTGTTGCCTTGTTAAGCAGCTTTTCGAGTTTGCCGCCGGCAGTCTTCTTCAAGGACTCGGACAAGAGCCGCATTCCGTAAAGGAAGAATGCAAGGCCTCCGAAAAGTGTAACAAACGAGAAAATATCCATATCTTTCTGCGCTCCATATCCTGATACAAACAAGTTGTAACGCCTGTATTTTAACTTCAAAAAAGGGATATGTAAAACAATTAATTGTTACATATCCCGTTATATTGACCGTCATCTATATGTTAGAGAACACGGTGTATTCTTTTTTTCTTTTGTGGCTTATTTCCTTCCAAGCACTTTCGGAAGCAGCAAAGACACAAGGAAACCGATGACAATATTCATTACGGCGCCTATCAGAACCGCTATCGTAATATGTCCGGTCAATACTCCGAAAATTACAACTGCTCCCGAAGGCGTAAGACCGAAATAGAAGAACATCATCTGGACCATAAAAGATACCGTCTGCATCTGGTCTTTGGGAAGCGAAAGCGAGATAAGAGTACCCACTACCGTCGCAAAGAAGCTTATAGACAGGATGAATATGAACCATACGATGACGTTTGCCGGGTTCGCACCGACTATTATTGCCGATACGGCCATAGGAAGCGACAGATCGATCGCGGTAACTGCAAGACAGCCTAACAGCGAATAAATGATCTTGGCATAGTGCTTCTCCGGGATCAGCACGAAGAAATCACGCGACGTGTCTTCCCTGATGGGATCGCCCAAAGTCCTGTAGAAAGCCATTGCTCCGAGCGCTGCGGCAGGAATGAAAAAAGGATCTTCGAAAGGAGCCGTCCTCGCAAACCATGCAACAACACCTGCGATAACGGTGTAAACGATCATTGTTGTAGAAAAGAACTTCAGCTTTGCGAATCTGAATCTGTTAAAGACTGCCTTGTAAAAGAATACATTCGCGCCTTTTCCGTAGTTGAAGCCTTCCCTGTCGATCTTTCCCTTCCGTTCCTTACTCCTTACCATGACACCGCCTTTAGATACCGTCTTGGCGCTCTCTATCTGGGCGGCTTTATGCTCTGCAGCGAACATCGCATCTTCATAAAAGTCTGCCTTCATCTTCCAGACAAACAGGATAAGCAGAGCGCATGCTGCAATAAACAGACCGAGATATATCAGAGACATTTTTGTATCGCCGACAGCAGCATAGTAAGAGATGCCTCTGAGCCATCCCCAGAATGGTATCCAGTGCGTTGACGGGCTGGCAAAAAAGGTAAACAAACCGTCGATAAAACTCATCTTGTTGATAAATGTAAATGCTGCAAAGCCCAAAGCGATAGCTCCGTAGAAAACAGCAAGAACATTCTTTATGTTTCCGGAACCGTTATCCATTTTTGATGTAATCGTATAGAAAACAACCTGGACTAAAGTGCTGAATACAAGAATCAGCGCATATACTATGACCAGAGATACTGCTGCCCAGACGGAAAGACCTACATTGGATATCAGATTAGGAAGTTGGAACAGCATGAAAAGCGAGACGAACAATGATGTTCCCAATGTGCAGAAAAGCCTGAACATAAGAACAGATTGTGGTTTTAACGGAGAAGCAAACAGCATCGGAACATCTGCAGGCAGGAAGATCTTGCTCGAATTCTGGGCATTAAGAATATTTGTTGCCAGTAAGAGCAGGAATACTGCAGAGATCGCAATATCAACTATCTGTTCAGTCTTAAGGTCATGCTTTGCCATCAGGTTGGCAAAGCGCCATTCGTCCAAAGAGGAATCAATATCGATCTCTATTTCTTCGTCATCTTCACCGGCGTTCTGTTCCGTTGAAACGGAAGTATCTTCCGCATCATGATCTTTGTCCTTCGAGCTGAAAAGGGATCCGACAAAACCCATCATGGCACCAAATATCATGATGATCACGATGAAGGCAACCCACGTCTTCATCAGCTTCTTAATCGAGTTAAGAAGAGTATGCGTAATATAGTAAATGAACAGTCTCATTGTTGCGGCTCCCCTTCTCCGCTTACGGATGATTTATCAATTCCTTCCGTAACTTCGAAGAACAGATCTTCCAGCGTTTTGCCGCTCTCATCGACTTCACTTCTGGTGACATTGGCCTTTATCTGGCCGTTCTGCATGATTATCGTCCTGTCCCAGAGCATGTCAACGCTGTCGATGATGTGCGTGCTTATGAGCATCGTCTTGCCTGCCCTGCGCATCTCTTCGATGTAATTCTTAAGCTCCTTTATCGCATGAGGATCAAGTCCGAGCAAAGGCTCGTCCAGAAGGATGATGTCGGGATCCGGTAAAAGACCGAGACAGAGGTTGAGTTTCTGCTGCATACCCTTGGACAGCTCATCGCCGAACTTCTTGCGCTTGTCATCAAGCTCGAAACGCTCGAGCAGAAGATTGATCCTGTCCTTATAATCCGTGAGCTTATATGCTCTTGCGATAAACTCCATATGCTCAACGACCGTCAGCGTCGGATAAAGAGACGGCATCTCGGGAATGTAGCCCAGGACCTTTCTGGCTTCAACGGTCTTATTGTTTATGCCGTTGACGGTGATCTCTCCCTGATACTTCAGGAAGCCGATTATAGACTTGATGATCGTGCTCTTGCCGGCGCCGTTTGGTCCCAAAAGGACAGTAAGCGTTCCGGAATCAAGTGTGAAAGAAACATCATTACAGGCAATATTCTTACCGTAACGTTTAGTCACGTTTATTACTTCTAACATTCTAAATTACCCCCAGAATTAACCTTCGCCTAGTTTGCCATTAGGAAAACCGCTTTTCAATACATCCGGGACCAAATTAAGACAGCGTTAAGGTACAGTTATCAAGAAAACGATATATTTTTATAAAAAACGATATTTTATAGAGAAATGATCTACCCTTCATGTTATTATTTAAAATACTAGTGCTTTACTATGGTAATTGGGGTGATCTATTATGGCGAAGTGGATAATCGTTGTCGATGACGATACTGCTAATCTTAAGATGGCAGGTCACATTCTCAGCAAGAACAATATGCGCGTTACCGCTCTTAAGTCAGGCGGTTCATTTCTCGAATATGTTAACGAAAACGGTATGCCGGATCTGGTACTTCTTGATATCAAGATGCCGGTTATGGACGGTTTCGAGACGCTCGGCAAGTTAAGACAGCTCGAACAGCAGAAAGGTCTCATGAAGACACCTGTTATCTTCCTGACTGCCGACGAAGACGTCGACACGGAGACCAGAGGCTTTGAGGTGGGAGTATCCGACTTCATAAGAAAGCCTTTTAATCCTGACGTTCTCCTCCGAAGGATCGATAATATCATGTCCAATTCCCAAGAGATGCAGAACCTTAAGAGTGAAGCCACAATAGATAAGCTGACGGGACTTCTTAACAAGGCTGCGACAGGCGTGGAGCTTTCCAAGCTGTGCTCAGACAAGACCGGATGCCTCATGATGATCGACCTCGATTCATTCAAGCTCGTTAATGATATCTACGGACATGAGATGGGCGACAAGGTCCTCATCGCCTGCGCCGAAATAATCAAAAGCAATGTTCCGTCGGGAAGCAAATGCGGAAGGATCGGCGGTGACGAATTTACGGCTTTCGCAGTCGGCGTTACCACAGAGAAAGCAGTTGGCGACATATCGGTCAAGATCAATGAGGATATCATCAGAAGAGCCAAAGAACTCATGGGCGATGATATGAGCATCCCTCTCGGAGCTTCGATAGGCGGCATCTTCGTTCCCAGATACGGAAATGACTATAATGCCCTGCTCAAGCTCGCGGACAAATCTCTTTACACCGTTAAGAAGAACGGCAAGCACGGCTACGGTCTCTACGATGATACGGAAGGCGAAGATGAGACATCTGTTTTTGACATTAAGGCCATATCCGAGATATTGGGCGAACGCTCCATCCAGGACATCGCTCTCCAGCTTGACAAGGACTCCTTCTCACCTGTATACCGTTATGTCATCAGATACATAATCAGGCATCACATCAATGCATGTAAAGTCCTTTTCACGCTGTCTCCTGAGAATGGTAAGGCTGATACTGAGTTTAATGACTGTGTCGATGAATTCGGCAATCACATAAGGGGTTCGCTCCGTAAATCCGACATATTCATGAGGAACAATAAGAACCAGTATTTTGTTTTCCTCACTGACATAAGAGCCGATTCGGTAGACAAGGTCGTCTCGCATCTGGTCGATAACTGGAATGCCAAAAAGATCCCTAACATCACGATCACTCATGAGACCGAATTCATCGGCAATAACTCAAAACACGTTAAGACCGATAAGGTCAAGAAAGTAATAGTTGTTGATGATGACGTCATCAATCTTCAGGTGGCAGGCAAGATATTAAGTTCCGGCGGAATTCATGTCGTGGCACTGAGATCAGCTGAAGCTCTTTTCGATTATCTCGAAAAAGAAGCAGAAATGCCTGATCTCATCCTTCTTGACGTTAAGATGCCCGGCATGGGCGGCTTTGATGCCATTAAGAAACTCCATTCGCTCGAGTCATCTGCTTCGAAGATCCCCGTTATTTTCCTCACTGCAGATGAGAGCGAAGGTTCCGAAAGAGAAGGCCTGTCGCTGGGCGCTATGGATTTCATAAGAAAGCCATTCGTACCCGAAGTATTAAGACTACGCGTAAACAATCTTATCGAGCTCGTAACCCTTCAGAACCAGCTTTATTTCGAGGTCGAACAGAAGACCCGTGAGAACAAGAATCTTTTCATACAGATAGTCAGTGCGCTTGCAGCAGCTATCGATACAAAGGATGAATACACGAAAGGACATTCCAGCCGCGTTGCCGAATACTCGAAAATGATCGCCAAGAGGATTGGTTATTCAGATGCAAGACAGGACGAGATGTACATGATAGCGATCCTGCATGACGTCGGTAAGATCGGCATTCCGAACCCCGTATTAAACAAACCCGGCAAACTCACCGATGAAGAGTACGAGCTGATAAAAAGACACTCAAAGATGGGTGCTGCGATCTTAAAGAACATAGATAATGATCCGAAACTTGAATTGGGCGCAATGCACCATCACGAAAGATACGACGGTACGGGATATCCTTCCGGCCTTAAGGGCGATGCGATCCCCGAGGAGGCAAGGATAATAGCCGTTGCTGATGCTTATGACGCAATGTCGAGTGACAGAAGCTACAGAACACACCTTACACAGGAGATGATAAAAGACGAACTCCGGATGGGAATGGGAACACAGTTCGACCCCAAGTTAGCAGAGATCATGCTGGAGATCGTTGAAGAAGACAAAGACTATAAGTTCAGAGGATAAGCATTATGAGCACAGTTAATGAAAACAATGATCCGTTCCAGACTTCCCATCTGACGCTCCTTATCAGCTACACGGTTTTCGCCATAATACTTATTGCCGAATCTCTCCTTCTGGGATGGGAAAGATGGGCAATAATGATCGTTATCGTCGGTATCAGCATGGCCTGGTTCCTTCATATCAGACACAACACTCCTCCGAGCATCCGAATATGGGTATATGCGATACTCATGATGGGCTGTTACTTCTTCTATGGTATTCACCAGACAAGCACTTTCGATCTTGCTCTCGTAATGGCAGCCATCATAATGCTTAATACAATGACCGGAAAGAAATCCCTCATAACCCTCTGCCAGTTCACTTTCTACGTAACGATGGTCTATGAACTGGTAAACATGTTCTTTGCAGGAGAGATGTTTGATGCGCTTATAATAACCCGTTCTCTTCTCCATCTGTGCATGGTATATTTCATCGGCAGATTCGCCAAGATCATCATAGATAAATGGATGCAGGTAATGAACAGATCCCAGGATGAGATCGAGCAGCTCACCGAAGCCACGATCCATCTCAATGATTTCCTCGCGAACGTATCTCATGAGCTGAGAACACCTGTTAATGCGATCATAGGACTTACAAGCATCTGCATCGACAAATCAAGACACCGTGAAGTAGAAGGCGATCTCATCGCCGTCAGGGATGCCGGCCGTAAAGTTGCCGATCAGATAAGCGATATCCTTGATTATTCCGAGATCGACCGTAAGAAAGCCGTCTGCAATAACGAAGACTACATGCTGTCTTCCGTACTTCACGATCTTGTTACCGAGGTTAAACAGTATAAGACAAAGGGAGTCGAGCTCATCATCGACGTTGATCCTTCGATCCCTGCGGTAATGAATTCCGATGTTTCCAAGCTTAAGAAGATCCTTAAGGCTCTTATCACAAACGGCCTTAAGTACACTCAAAAGGGCGGCGTATACGTAAGGATCACTACCGTAAGCCATGAGTACGGCATCAATCTCCACATCGAAGTAACGGATACCGGTAAGGGCATGACCGAGTATGAACTCGAAAAGGTTTATGACAGCTTCTATCAGGCAGATTCCAGCCGCACCCGTCAGGGCGGCGGATTGGGACTGGGACTTGCCATCACTTCCGGATTTGTATCGCTGTTGGGCGGCTTCATGACGATCGACAGCAAGCCTGATGTCGGTACGACAGTTACCGTCAGTCTTCCTCAACGTGTTATCGACCAGTTGAGCTGCATGTCGGTCGCTGCACCTGATAAGCTCTGTATCGGAGCTTTCCTCCATTTTGAGAAATATGAGAACCCTTCAGTAAGAGATTATTACAACTCAATGGTACTTAATATCGTAAGGGGTCTCGGTGTCCAGATGCACCGTGTTAATAACGCGGATAACTTAAAACTCTTAAAAGATTCCGTACACCTTACGCATCTCTTCATCGCAGAAGAAGAATACAACGATAACGTGGATTATATCGAACAGCTCGCGAAGACCATGGTCGTTGCAGTTGTAGCAAACGAAGGTATTATTCTTCCCAAAAATACGCATGTTAAGGTCCTCGAAAAGCCTTTCTACTGCTTCCCTGTCGTATCCATCCTGAATTCCACGGTCGACAGCAAAGAAGAAAGAGTCAAGAAGATGCGCTGCGACGGCGTCAGGGCACTCGTTGTTGATGACGAGTCGATGAACCTCGTTGTTGCCAGGAGTATTTTCGGAAGATACGGCATGAAGGTCTATACCGCGACTTCAGGTCCGGAATCGATCGATGTCTGCCGTGAGAAAGTATTTGACATCATCTTCATGGATCACATGATGAGCGGTATGGACGGCGTCGAAGCCATGAAGAGGATCAGGACCGATGTAGCAGGTCTTAACGGTTCTATCCCGATAGTCGCGCTTACGGCTAATGCCATGAGCTCCGCTAAACAGATGTTTCTTTCGGAAGGTTTCGACGGTTTTGTCAGCAAGCCTGTCGAGGTCGAAGAACTTGAACGTGTTTTACGGCAGGTGCTTCCCAAATCATCTGTTACATACGTTGAAGATGACGGTTCGGCAGAAGAAGTTGAATATGTGGAAGAAGAGTCTGCATCCTCCGTTGAAGAAAAAGATTTCATCGAAGAACTTAAGAAAAGCGGCATTGATACTGAAGCAGGTCTTAAATACTGTGTCGGAGACAAGGATTTCTATAAGTCGCTCCTGACTCAATATGCGACTGAATCTGCCGATAAGATCGCGGCAATGAAGAATTATTACAACATCCGCGACTGGCATAATTATGAGATCTTCGTCCATGCATTAAAGAGCACATCCAAGATGATCGGTATCTCCGATCTGTCAGAGAAGGCCAAAGCTCTCGAGCAGGCCGCAAAAGAAAATAACGAAGCCTACATTCTTGAGAATCACGAGAACATGATCCGTGATTACGGCCGCATCTCAGCAAACATCAAGGATCAGCTCCTGTCTGAGGAAAGCGGGATCGATGACGATGTGTTCGAGTTTGCACCCGAGAGTGAGGGAGGTGATAAGGCATGAGAGACATATTAAGATATCTTTTCAAACCTGAAACTAATGATCCCGAAGCAATAAAGTCCGCATACTACGAATCTGTAGGTCCGACGCATGTAACGATGATCATATCTTTCCTTGCTGCGGCTATCTTCCTTACGATCACGTTCGTTTATCCTCCGTATTTTGGCGGAACAACGGTTCTATACCATCAGATATGTTATGTATGGCTGCTTTCCATCGTAATTATCTGGATGATCGGTGCCCGGTCTACCTTGAAAGACTTTTCGGCTAAATACCGTAACATATATGTCCTTAATCATTTCATGGGCATATCACTGTATCTGTGGGTCATATCTCTTGTAATCGTTAATTCTCTTGCACGCGGTACCGTTGACACCACGTTGTTCATGACAGTTGCGCTGGTAGTTCCTCTCTGCGTTTATTTCAGTCCGTCTGCTTATGTCCTTACTGCTCTGTTCTCAAATGCAGCTATGGCCGTATTCCTTTATTATATGGTCACACAGGGCGCCATTGAGGTAAATGAGCTTGCCAACTTCACGATATTCTCCGTATTCCAGGTTGTAATGGGCGTTATCATGTCCTACACGAGATACAGATTAAACCAGCAGCTCGTTAATGCGGAAAGCCAGCGCAGAGAGATCGAGATGCTCAACAAATCCCAAAACAGCTTCTTCTCGAACATGAGCCACGAGATCAGAACACCTATCAATACGATCATAGGTCTTAATGAGATGATCCTTCGTGAAGACGTCAGCGAAGAAGTCATCGAAGATGCAGTCAACATTAAAGCTGCAGGTAAGCTTCTCCTTAACCTCATCAACGATATCCTCGATATGAGCAAGTTCCAGTCGGGAAGCATGCAACTCCTCATAGAACCGTATCATACGGGAGATATGTTATCTGATATCGTCGGAATGCTCTGGATAAGGGCAAAGGATAAGAAGCTTGACTTCAATGTGGATGTATCACCTGATATCCCTGCCGAGCTCGTCGGTGACGAAGTCAGGATCAAGCAGATACTTATCAATGTCATCAATAATGCGATCAAATACACGAAGGAAGGATCTGTCTCCCTCACCGTCCAGTGCGAGATGATGGCTGATAAGACCTGTAAGATGATCTACATGGTCTCTGATACGGGTATCGGTATCAAGTCTGAAGATATTCCTTATCTTTTCTCGGCATTTAAGCGTGTCGACGAGAATACAACCAAACACATAGAGGGAACCGGATTGGGGCTCTCCATCGTAAAACAGCTTGTGGATCTCATGGGCGGAAAGATCACCGTCAACAGTGTTTATAAGAAGGGCTCCACATTCATCGTCGAGATTCCCCAGAGGATCGACCGCGAGGGTTCTGTCGGCAAATACGACTTCTCAAAAGCAGGCAGCTCCGGACGCAAAAAGGATTACCTTCCCAAATTTGAAGCTCCCGAAGCCCGCATCCTGGTCGTCGATGATAATGAGGCAAACCTCATGGTCGTCAGCAAACTGCTTCGCGACACCAAGGTCCGTATTGACACTGCAACAAGCGGTAGCGATGCTCTCAGGAAGACTCTCAACATCAAGTATGATGTCATCTTCATGGATCACCTGATGCCCGAAATGGACGGCGTCGAATGCAGAAGAAACATCAAAGACCAGACCGGCGGCCGTTGCCGTGAAACTCCCATCGTCATCCTTACGGCAAACGCCGATGAAGAGAACAGAGCTCTTTATGCCCGTGAGAACTTTGACGGTTATCTCACCAAGCCCGTAAGCGGCGATTCTTTGGAAAATGAGCTATATAATCATCTCCCGAAGGAGATCGTACGCATTACCGGTAACAGAAGCGAGATCGCCCAGGAATCCATCTCCTGGATGAATGGCTCCAAGAAACGTAAGAGCATCGTCATCACGACGGAGAGCGTCGCTGACTTGGCGCCTGAGCTCATTGAAAAATACCAGATCCAGATACTTCCTCATAAAGTCCGTACTGAAGAAGGTCTTTTCAGAGACGGTACGGAGATCGAGACTCTCGGTATCCTTAAATATATGGAGAATCCGGATCACGCAGTCGTTACCATGAGTCCCACGGTAAGAGAGGTCGAAGAATTCTTTGCAAAGCAGCTGACCTACGCTAATAACGTTGTTCACATCTCGATCTCGAGCAAGATCGAAAACACCGGATACGGACCGGCCTGCGAAGCATCCAAATCTTTTGATAACGTCTTCGTAGTCGACTCCGCCCACCTTTCAAGCGGTCAGGGAATCCTGGCTCTCATGGCATGCAGAATGGCTGAGGCCGGCCTTACTGCTGAACAGATAGTAAAGGAACTTGAGGTCACAAAGAAAAAGATCCATACAAGCTTCATCGTTGACAATCTTGATTTCCTTGCGCGCGCGGGTCAGGTCGGAAACGGCATGGCAAATGTCGTCAAATCCCTCATGGGACGTCCCGTTCTTGTTCTGCGCAAAGGTAAGATGGGTGTCGGAAATACTTACTTTGGCTCGCGTGAAAGTGCCTGGAAAGCTTATATCAACTCTGCGCTGACACGCAGCCCCAGCATTGACACAAGAGTGCTCTTTGTAACTTACGTAGGCATCTCCAAGCGCGAAGCCGACTGGATCCGCGATCAGGTCGAGAAGACCATGCATTTCGATGAGATCTACTTCAAACAGGCATCGCCTGCCATCGCGGTCAACTGCGGTCCGGGAACGTTCGGATTGCTGTTCATGGAGAAGTAAGAGGCTGTTGAGATTCCGGCAATGAAAAAGGGGCTGTCCTCGCGGCAGCCCCTTCAAATTCAGTATTAGAAAAAGTATCAGTAATTCTCAGCGTTGATCTCGAAATAGCTCTGGGGATGAGCGCAAACGGGGCAGATCTCGGGTGCTTTTGTGCCGACTACGATATGACCGCAGTTTCTGCACTCCCATACCTTGACTTCGCTCTTGGCGAAAACTTCCTGAGCTTCAACGTTCTTAAGAAGTGCTCTGTATCTCTCTTCATGGTGCTTCTCAATGGCGCCGACCATTCTGAACTTAGCTGCGAGTGCCGGGAAGCCCTCTTCTTCAGCAGTCTTGGCAAAACCTTCATACATGTCTGTCCATTCGAAGTTCTCACCGTCAGCTGCAGCAGCAAGATTATCAGCTGTGGATCCGATGCCCTCTAATTCTTTGAACCACATCTTTGCATGCTCTTTCTCATTATCAGCTGTCTTGAGGAAGAGAGCTGCGATCTGCTCGTAGCCTTCCTTCTTAGCTGCAGAAGCAAAGTATGTGTACTTATTCCTTGCCTGAGATTCACCAGCGAATGCTGCCTGAAGGTTCTTCTCTGTCTGTGTGCCTGCGTACTTGCTCATTTTTGATTCCTCCTGAGTATTGGTTATTTTTGTTTCTTTTGTTGATTCTTTTACGGACGCATTCGTTTCGAGCGGGATAAAATAACTTGCGTCATGTTTGCACCAGGGGCAGATAAAATCAGAAGGAAGCGTGTCGCCTTCATAGATATATCCGCAGACTGTGCAGATAAAGCCCTTCTTAGGCGCAGAAGCTCCGTCCGCCGTGACATTTGCTCCGGGTTTCTTCTTTATGTTTTTCTGGTAGAAAGCGTACGTAACCGAGGGATCATCTGACAGTATCTCTCCGTCAGTTACGTCTGCAAGGAATAAAGTATGAGTTCCGAGATCAGTCTCGCTGACAACTTTGGCCGAGATATAAGCATTGGTCTCGTGTGCAATATAAGCTATTCCGTTTGCGGCGCGTAGGAATTCGATACTCTCAAACTTGTCGATATCTTTGCCGCTTTGGAATCCGAAGTGCTTGTAGGTCTCGAACCTGGATCCTTCAGTAAGGATCGATACATTGAACTCACCGGTCTTATGGATCATGTCATGCGTGAAATTCAGCTTGTTGACCGCAACACATATCCTGTTCGGTTCAGTAGTAACCTGAGATACCGTGTTTACGATACAGCCGTTATCCTTACCGCCGTCTTTAGCCGTCAGGACAAAGAGACCATAAGTAAGGTTGTACATAACTTTGCCGTTCATGTCATCCCCCTTTCTCAATCTGTGTACGCTTCCATCCTGAAAGCATAAATCTATTATAGAGTAATCCGATTGGTTTTTGGGTGAATAATAAATGAATTTTGACTATATATGCCTGTTCTTTCGGTTGCTTGCGGTTAGGATTGATTTATAATTATTTTTATGATGTTTAAATTGTTGTATATAGATCCCGGCACGGGAAGCATGCTCTTTTCGATAATAATCGGCATCGCCGGTGTGCTTATCTTCGTGGGACATGCACTGATAATAAAACTAAAATTCCTCTTACTCGGAGGAAGGGCAGCGAACAGCAACAGTAAACGTATCCCCATCTGCATTTTCTCCGAAGGAAAAAGATACTGGAATGTATTTAAACCTGTTTTGGATGAATTCGAAAAACGCGGTAAAGACGTAAGGTTCTTTACTGCCGGTTCCGATGATCCGGCTCTTTCGGCAGGTTACAGGCATGTAAATGCCGAGTTCATCGGAGAAGGCAATAAAGCTATCTCGAAGATGAACCTTATAAATGCAGATCTGATACTGTCCACTACTCCCAGCCTCGATGTATTCCAATGGAAGAGATCGAAAAGCGCTTCTTATTATGTTCATATCCCTCACATGCCCAATGATATAACCACATATAAGATGTTCGGTCTGGATTTTTACGATGCTGTCCTCGTATCCGGAAAATACCAGGAAGAACAGATAAGAAGACTTGAAAAGATCAGATCGATTCCCGCTAAGGAGATCGTTCTTACCGGTATTCCTTATCTAGATAAGATGAAAGAGCGCCTCGACGGTCTCTCCAAGTCTGACGGCAGCAACAAAGAAAAAACCATCCTTCTCGCACCCTCCTGGGGAAATAACGGCATTCTGACAGCCTACGGGGCATCTTTTATTGAGAGCCTAATAAAGACATCTTACAAAATAATAATCAGACCTCATCCCCAGTCCTTTACATCCGAAAAAGAGCTGATAGACAGACTTATGGCACGGTTCCCTGAGTCTGATAAGCTCAAATGGAACCGGGATCCGGACAATTTCAATGTGCTGAATGAAGCCGATATCCTTATCTCAGATTTTTCGGGCGTATTATTTGACTTCTCTCTGGTTTTCAATAAACCCGTAATCTATACAGAGCCTAGCAACGACTGGTCTCAATACGATTGCGCCTGGGATACTGAAGAACTGTGGACATATCAGATCCTCCCGAAGATCGGCAGAAAACTTACACAGGAAAACTTCGGGAACATCGGTTCTCTCATTGAAGACTGCATCAGCGGTTCCGATGCTTCAGAACTTGCAAAAGGCCGTGATCTTGCCCGTGAACAGACCTGGTGCAACATGGGGCATGGCGCCGAAAAAGTCGTGGATTATCTCATTTCAAAGCATAATGAGCTTTCAGAAAAAGCAGCAAAAGCATCTGATGATGCAAAAAAGACTGCTAACAGGAGAAAGAGCCGGAATAGCCTGTTTGCCTGAAAACTGATTCAGATTAAATAAACGTCTTTTACTCTGTTCTCAGCGCGGTAACAGGGTCCTGTCTTGAAGCTGATCTGGACGGGATAAGACCTCCGATAAGCGTCAGGAAAATACTCAACACTACCAGTATAATGGCAGCCTGCCAGGGCATTATGGCGCTGACATCCGTTGACTCTGCGAGTTTATGGATCAGAGCGTTTATGGGAATAAGCAGGATAAGCGAAATAATGACACCGAATAACCCTGCAAGGAAACCCGTTATCATGGTCTCTGCATTGAAGACCTGTGCGACGTTATTCTTGGACGCACCCATGGCGCGAAGAATGCCGATCTCTTTACGGCGCTCCAAGACGCTGATATATGTGATGACGCCGATCATAATCGAAGATACCACGAGAGATATGGCTACGAACGCGATCAGTACATAAGAGATCGTATTGATGATTTTGGTGACGGATTTCATTAAGGCTCCGACAATATCCGTATAAACAATGCTCTTATCTTCTTCGCCTGCATCTTCGACCATCTTGTTATAGTTTTTCAGGATCGTGGTTATCTCGTCTTTTGATTCGAAATCTTTCGGGTAGATAGTGATCGACTGGAGATCTTCCTTATCGCAGTATCCGAATGCGGAAAGGTTACCCTCGGCAGAAGAAGCTCCTCCGGTCATGAACTCGCTCATGAAGGATTGAAGTTCGTTTTCTCCCATATTGATATTAAACGCTTTAGCAAACGCATCCTGATCGATCGTCAAAGCGCTTCCGAAGTCTTCAAAAGTGCTCTGAAGCGCACTGGTCATGTTATAAGCTATACGCTCGATAACCATGTTCAGCGCGTTCTCGATGCCGACGGCTATCTGGCCGGTTATGTCAGTCATGATCCCCGAAACATTTGACATTACCGCAGAAGTGATCTCATCCACGTTTACAGCGGTGGTTACCGTATACATAATGATATTCATAGCCCTCTCCGTTCCGAGATAGTCAGTAAGTGACTTCTGGAGCAGTTTCGGGTCAGGCAGATTGTTCTTTGTCGCATACTTGCTGTATCCGTCAAGGATGGCATCTGCGATATCCTGGGCATTTTCGGGTGTGATCTCCACCTTATCAGTTATTTCCGTTATTATGGCCTGGGTCTGCTCGTCAAGGATCCTCTGGCCTTCCTCACTTTCGAGATACTCGCGGAAATACTGGGAATACGTTGCCTGATCTATGTCTGCTATGGCTTCGACCCCGTAATTTGCAATAACATACTTCACAAATCCGTCGGATATTGCCTCACCTGCTTCTCCGATGATATTCCTGTCAATATTGGTTATCCCGCTTTCCCTGATGATCCTGGAAAGCTGTTCCCTGATGATCGCGCTGCCTTCGGGTGAAGAGATAAACTGCGCTATAGCATCCGGAAGCTTGGCATAGTCTGTCGAAGGATTTTCTGACGCATAAGCCATATAGTCAACAAAAAGACCTGACATACCGTTGCCCAGAGCCTCGAAATCAATCTTCAATTCGACTCCGTCAAGAAGGCTCATCAGATCATCAGATGACAATTCCGGCATTGCGTTTCCGAACGCGCCGGAAAGATCCACTCCGCTCATATCACCAAAAGCTTCTTCATCAATGGTGATCTTGCTCTCATCGAACTTAAAAGCATTCTGGATCTTATCCTCATCAATGGAGAACAGCTTGCTCATGTCAAAATCGGATTCCTCTTCATCGAACCTTACACCCGTAAGAACATTTACTTCGCGGTCAGCAAGCTGTGCCTTAACGATATCTGCGTTTTCCGCAGAATCCCTGAGTTCTTCAACCAGATTCTTTCCGTAATAGATGCCGGAATCAAGCATCCAGATATCTTCTCCCTCCTTGGGCTGGACAATTCCTACGATCTTAAGATCCTGCGCATCTTTCAAAAGACCACGCATATATTCTTTATCGTTTCTCATATCGGTATAGATCTTGTTGGTCTCATCATACTTGTAGAATTCATAGGCAGGCACCACCTTGAACGTCGTGCCCATAAAGTCTTCATAATGCCATGTGTAATATTCCTGATCGGTTACAACTTCAAGACCGTTGCTGAAATCCCTGATCATCTTGTCGAGTTCTTCAGTATCCCTTAAGCCGAACGCATAGATAATATAATCGGATACTGCACCGTTCTGCGTCAGGACAAGAACAGCCTCCTGTGAATTTTCAGGCCATCTTCCGTCCTTGATGTCATACTGGTTGATATAGAGCGACTCGTTCTCAGGCATCTCGAAAAATACGTTCATGCTGTAAGCAGATGAGAATACGCTTGAAGAGGAGAGTCCCATCGAGGCAAAATCATTATTGGGGTTTACCTGTCTGTACTCTTTTGTCCCTTTGTTATAGCTGAATATCTGGGGGGCAATTCCGTATGTATATTCGACGCCGTTCGTAAGTTCATAAATGTTCGTTTTATCGCTGTCAAAGTATTCTTTCAAAGAGACGAGATCGTTTGTCTGAACGGTGGAAAGGATCTGCCCGACAGAAGGAACCTCAGTGATCTCGCCTTCACCTGCCGGCTCCCAGGTATCCGTCGACACCATCATCATCGAGATAAATGATACTGAAGACCGTTCTATCGAAAGCGGATACTGTGACAATGTCTGGGCCTCGATCCTGTCGATGTAAGTGTTGACTCCGTTTGACATGGACAATATCAGGGCGATGCCGATGATACCTATAGATCCGGCAAAAGCGACCAGTATGGTCCTTGTCTTCTTTGTCCAAAGATTGTTGAAGCTCAGGGCAAGCGCCGTGAAGAAGCTCATGGATGCCTTTCCGAGATTTTTATGTACCGGATTTCCCTGCTCCTGCTCTTTTCCGGGCTCATACGGATCACTGTCATTGGTGATCTTACCGTCTTTAAGCTTGACGATCCTCGTCGCATATTCCTCCGCAAGCTCAGGGTTATGCGTAACCATTACGACAAGGCGGTCTTTTGCGACCTCTTTCAAAAGGTCCATGACCTGAACGCTGGTCTCGGTATCAAGCGCTCCGGTGGGTTCGTCCGCAAGAAGGATCTTGGGGTCATTTACAAGAGCTCTTGCAATTGCAACTCTCTGCATCTGGCCTCCGGACATCTGATTCGGTTTCTTATGAGCCTGCTCGCGAAGTCCTACCTGCTCCAATGCATCCAGCGCTCTTTGCCTGCGTTCCCTCTTGGAAATACCTGAGATGGTAAGCGCCAGTTCAACGTTGGATAAAACGGTCTGATGAGGGATCAGATTATAACTTTGGAAAACAAAACCGATCGTATGGTTTCTGTAAGAATCCCAATCCCTGTCCTTATAACGCTTTGTGGAAACGCCATTGATGATGAGATCGCCCGAATCGTAACGGTCCAGACCTCCGATAATGTTTAAAAGTGTCGTCTTGCCGGATCCGGAAGGTCCTAAGATCGCAACGAACTCATTGTCCCTGAGATTCAGAGACACTCCGTCCAAAGCCTTTTGAACGAGGCTTCCGGTCTTATATTCTTTACGTATATCCCTTATTTGAAGCATAACCTTTGAAATTCTATCACGCGCGAAATGAACTTTCTTTACAATATCTGTTAATTATCGGAAAAATCCGACTGATTCAGAATGTTCATGACACGCATAAACCCTTATTCCCGATTTCTTTTATATGCTGCCAGATTACGTCTTTACCTTAAGGCTCCTTTTATCATTGAGGGAGCTTTGAGTAAAGCCATTTGACATCGCTCGGGAAGCCCTCCTTATTCATCTTGGAGAACAGCTGGAAACGGATTCCCTTGACGCCTTTGAGGTAAGGTCTTATGGCTTCAGCAAGACCCTTGCATTCTTTCTCGAACGACTCTTCCGAACAATCCATGATGCAGATATAAGATCTGTCTTTTCGGTTGTCTGCGGGAGCCGTTATCAGGATCATTGCCCTGGCTATGTCAGAATGAGCACCGCAATACTTTCTGACGGCATTCCCGACAGCTGAGAATTCAGGTGTGCCCGAAGGATCTGTTACCAGCAACTTCTTAGCGCCCGGAACGTCAGACCCGCCGCCTGCTATGACATTATCAGGGTTCATATTGCCTTCTTCTGAACCGAATCTTTCCCTGTAGATAGTTGTCTCGATCATTTTGTCGACAAGGTCCTTTGGGATCGTTATCGTAACGGGACCGCCGGGATTAACGATAAATCCCTGATGGAACTGGTCTCTGGAGATCTTGGCGACCTGGGCAAAGCTCATTATGAATGTCTGATCGGGACCGCCGCCCTTATTGCCGAAACCGTTCTTTGCCGCGATCCTGGCAAGTCTCTGATCGGTAAATACGGGAAGGAAAGGCACTCCGGGATTAGTCTTTACACTGAGCCCCATAAAAGCCACGGTACTCTTTCCGTTCTTTGATCCGGTGATCTTGGCGAGAGTAACAAACTCAGATGTCATAAGGCAGTCCATTGTCGTACCGAAGAATACGGGTTCTTTACTGTATTTTCCGTACTCGCAGAGCATGGCGATCGTTCTGGGGTTGCCCGCGATTGCCATTCCTTTGCATGCGGGATCATCCATATCCTCTATGCCCTTGGCATCGGTAATGACTGCATATCTCTGGATCGGTCTTGAAGAATCATCCTCGGGATTCTGCGGAAGCGGGATGTCACCTCTTGTTATCTCAAGCTCGACTCTCTCATAAGATGCCTCGTCAACAAAAACCCTGTTGTCATTCCTGATCTTCTCGATCCTGACCGTAAATTTTTTGCCTCTTCCCTGATAAAGATAAACTTCGCTGTCCCTCTTTACCGTTCCCCTGAGATTACCGCGGACAATGATGTTGCCTTCTTTCTCGGGAGCAGCGGTCATGGGGATCTCATCACAGAGCAGGAAAAAATTCATCCCCGTGGGAATGGTATTTCCGGAAAGGACTCTCTCGGCAGCCTTTCTGGCATTTTCTTCATTGAGATCCTCTTTTTTATCGGCTTCTTCCTGAGCCTGTTGTCTTTCTTCGGCTCTGGCCTGCCTCTCCTGTTTTTCCTCCTCGCGTGCCGCAAGGATGATCTTCATTTCCTCTGTAACATTGTTACTTTCTTTATTTTCTGCGGCTTCGCTGTTCTGAGCATCTGTATTCTTTTTCTTTCCGAAAAATGCCATATTGGTTCTGACTCCCTCATTTATATAATTTCTAACAAAGAATTATAGCACATCACGGTTTTACTTTCCTTTTTTGCATATCGCGTCCGGTAGGAATAAAATATCGCCATAAACTCCCAAAGAGGATGTCATATGGAATACGACAGACAAGACATATTGGATAAGGCGGCGGAAGCATACGATCATGCGGAAGCGACTATCAGAGCCATGGACGGCGTTTTTCAGAATGTCACCGGAAGCAATTATGACGCTGAACTCACACTGGCTCAGTTTGACATGATACTGCAGGGGGTTCTTCTCAGCGTCGCCTGTGCAGACGGAGTCTTCGATCCCATAGAGCAGGATTTCGTAAGACAGTTTGCCATGCACGGCGATCTGCTCGAATACATAAGATCAGATTCGAATGGCGAGATCGAACTTACATGGGACGTTATCGCAAATCTTCCGGAAGAAGTGTCTTCTACTCTCATTCAGGTATTGCCGCAGGTCCTGGACGACCAGTGTGAGAGTTTTGTCTATCCACTGGCTGCCGTTGATTTCTCATACAGTCAGTTCGGCGGGATAGAGACTACCCCGGGGACTTTCCTTAAATCGATAGAGATCGACATGATAAAGATAGCAGGGCTTCTTGCAATGGTGGATTCAGATGATACTGAAGAGGAATTGTGTGCCGCAGTATCAATGATCTACGAACTCGAAGGAAAGCACTGGAGAGACCTTCTGCCGGACAAGGCGTTGGGGTCAGGTCAGTATCCGAATTCCTCTATCCAGTAATACTTATATCCGTTCTCCGTCTGATAAAGGGCAACGGCAAATGTTCTGTATTCGGGATTGATCATGTGTTCATAGTGTCCTGATGAGGAATTAAGCCAGTCATCGAATACTTCCTCGGCTGATTTCTGGCCGTATGAGATGTTTTCCGCATACATTACGTCTGCATTTACCGTATACCACTCGGAACCGTCGGGTCTTAAGTGATTTCTGTTCTGTTCATAAGTGAGCTGTGGAAGTTCCGCAGCACGGACGGCGGCACAGTATGCCAGTGTCTCGTCCCATACCAGCGGCTCTACTCCTACCCTTTCACGCTCGGCATTTGTCATCGTAAGGATATCCCTGGCATAACCCTCCGGAGCTGTGGCATTTGCTTCTTCATAAGGATCGTAATAAGCGTAAGAATCGTCAGTCGGTTCGGTCGGAACGGTAGGGTTAATGGAATTATAGGAACCGGCAGCCTTTCCTTCTGAATTAATGCCTTCTGAAGTCGCAGTATCCGCAGCGCCGGCAGAAACAGCGCTTATTACGGCTTCAGCTGTTCCTGACGCCGGATATCCGGTGTTATCCGCGATGTCCTCATCAGGATATTCAGCAATGAAGCCTGCCCTTGCTGCCATATATCCGAGCATATAATACTCGGCATTCATGTAAATGATCTTAAACCAGTTTCCGCCTGTAGCTACAACGATTACTCTCTCTCCCCTGGTGAGATCTATGGAATTACCGCTACTCATAACGTCAGGAAGGCTGAAAGCCTTTGTGTTCATTGTGGCCACATACTCTATATCACCTGAATTGGGAACGAAGAATCTTACACTTTGCGAATCCTCGGGATCCTTATGTTTTTCAGAAGCATCTTCCGGAGCATCCGTCTGAACGATATCGGCGCTCTTAACATAATATCTCTGACCGCCGTACTCAATCGCAGCCCAGCCGTCTCTGCTGAAACCGAGGACCTCAAAGGCTGCATCCTCCACAAGTGAAGGTCTTTCCTCATCTGTGTCTTTCGGTTCGGCAAACAGATCCAGCCTGCCCATCTTGGACTTGTAATAGTTATTGCCGACAGGCGTTACCGTAAAGATATGGATATCATCATGCTCGTTAAGGATGGCGGCATCAGATTCGGAAACCGTCTCTGAAGGCTCTGCCGCTGTCTCATCCGGGCTGGTGGTCTCTCTTATCTCTACTTCAATGAGAACCGTGCCGTCGCTGGCTTCAAACGTAGTCTCGGAATTCTCGGGAGCTTTTGCTCCGTTAAGATAATTCGTGATCCTGAATGCCGCGAATGCAAAAATGCAAAGTAATATAACCACGATTCCTGCGATCAGGAATTCATATCTTGTTCTGATATCTGTTTCTTTTCCTTTTTCGGTCATAACAACCCGCTTCCTAAGCTTTCCCCCAGACTTAAAAAGCCTGCCCTTCCGGAGAATGCCTAATACCTCTAATAAATAATAATATTGCCAACAAATGATTTCAAGTTTAAGGCTCTTGACAACTTGCAAGCAAGTTGCCCGATATAGTGTTATACTTTTTTTACATTTGAATAAGAGGAGGGACTCATATGGACAAGAATAAGAAGCTCCTTATCATCGGCGGCTCGGTCGGGGGTGCCGCACTTGCCGCATTGGTAATCATATCAATTGCGCTCGCGAACAGGCCTAGTGCTTTGATCGTAAGAGCCTTTGCAAATACCATAGATGACGCTAAGAGGATCGAAGTGTATGACGTGGCTGAGGATGTCATAAATGGCGGTTCGATCGCAGTTTCAGCTAATCTTGAAAAATTTGCAAATGACGACGTAACGGTTCAGGCAAAGTTATATACTGACGCAAAAAACGTAAAAGGAGCCGGTGAATTAAAGCTTTCTGAAGACGATGAGACTGTTCTTCAGACAAGTGTCTTCCTCAATCAGGATAAAGTTGCCATGAAATGTCCCGAATTCTTCGACGGTACATATGGAATTAATTTCAAGAACTTAAGCAAAAACCTTCCGGGATCCATTTTCGACCCGGATGAAGAGACAGATTATTCATTTGATGACGAACAATACGAATACTTTATGAACCTTCAGGATACAGTCAAGAAAGACCGGAACCTCCAGGATGACTTCGAGAAACTGGCAGCACAGTACAGGCTGGTGTTTATTGAGAAGCTCATGAAGTACAGCAGTGTTTCAAAATCAGGCAATACGATCACAGTCGCCGGTGAGAAGATCCCCTGCACCGTAGTAACGGTCAGTGTGGATGAAGAGGCTGCAGTTCTTATCACACAGGCAATGATCGACTACGCCAATAACGATGAAGTCCTTGAAAAGTATCTCTATCGTGTTGCTTCAAACGGCGCCTTATATGATGATCCCGATGAATATGTTGACGAGTTTTACGACTATCTTGATGAGCTCGGAGACGATATCGAAGATCTTGCCGATGAAGATTTAGAGATCTCTCTCGATTTCTTTATAACAAGATCCGGCAGAAGGCTTGCCCGCCTGGATGCAGATTTGGAATACGGCAAGGAAGATATGGAGTTCTCCGTTGTTCTTGGCAAGAACGTCTCCAAATCAAAAGAAATCAGCCTGACCGCAAAAGACAAGCAGAGCGGTGAGTCATATTGCATTACTTATAAAGTAAGTGAGGACAGCAGCAAACTCTACAAAGCTGAACTGGAGATTGAAGAACGCAACAGATCATACCGCTATTATGATTACGACGATTACGATTATTACGATTACGATGACAAAGACAGTGAAGAATACATAAATACGACCAAAACAACGATCAAAGTCGAATGGGACAAGAAAAAGGGCGATCTCGTAGTCAAGTATGAAGATAAGTGGGATGACACCGTTATTAAGGGCAGCCTTCTCGAAAAGGGTGACAAGTACATTTTCGTTCTTACAAACATCAGAGAGGACGGCGAAGCGGTTCCGGACATCAAGTCTCTGGAACTGACCATCACTTTAGACAGACATGATCCTGCACCTAATGTTCCCGGAAATTTCACGGAAATAACAAAAATGAGTGAACGTGATTTCAAGCATCTCTCTGAGGATATCGAAGATGGAATCGAAGATATCTGGGATGAATATTTCGACAAGTGGTAAACCTGAAACTGAAGTTCATAAATAAACTTTAATTAAATAAAGCCTTGCCCTTTAAATCGGCGAGGCTTTGTTTTATACTTTAAAAGCTTAAAGTGTCGATTTATATTTCAACACAATCCAAGTCAGAAGAGGTGTGCAAATGAAGAAAGTTCTGGTATGCAAGGAAAGTCTGCCTGCCGAGACGCGTGTTGCCCTTATCCCCGATGACATCAAAAAGCTCTCAGGTATGGGCTTTGAATTCACGGTAGTAAGCGGTGCCGGTCTTAAGAGCGGCTTTAAAGATGCGGATTACGAACAAGCCGGCGCAAAGATCGTTAAGAAAGAAAAAGACGGTCTTTCCGATGCCGAGATCGTTGTAAGGATCCTCAAGCCCGATTCAGCTGACGGCATGAACCCCGATACGGTTCATATCAGTTTCCTGGATCCCTTTAACGAGAAGGATCTTCTTAACGGATTCGCCAAGAATAACATTCAGGCTGTATCTCTTGAGATGATACCCAGAACTACCCTCGCACAGAAGATGGACGTTCAGTCATCACAGACTTCACTTGCCGGCTATGTTGCGGTTCTCAATGCAGCTGCCCGCATGCCCAAGATCCTTCCGATGATGGTTACTCCTGCAGGAACCATCAATCCTGCCAGAGTATTCGTTATCGGCGTAGGCGTTGCAGGTCTTCAGGCCATCGCGACCGCAAAGAGACTCGGCGCGCGTGTTGATGCATTTGATACAAGACCGGTAGTTGAAGAGCAGGTTAAGTCCCTCGGCGCCAATTTCGTCAAGATCGATCTCGGAGAGATGGGACAGACCGCCCAGGGCTATGCAAAAGAGCTCACTCCCGAACAGATCGCAAAACAGCAGGAAGCACAGGCAAAGGTCTGTGAAAAAGCAAATATCGTTATCACGACCGCCAAGGTCTTCGGACGTAAGGCTCCGGTCCTCATCAAGAAGGACGTAATCGAGAGAATGCAGTCAGGTGCGATCATCGTTGACATGGCTGTTTCCACCGGCGGTAACGTAGAAGGCAGTGATCCGAACAAGGAAGTCGTTACGGATAACGGCGTAATCATCCTTCCCGGTGACGAACTGCAGCGCCAGGTTCCCTGGGATGCTTCGAAAATGCTCTCCGGTAACATCTCCGCATTCCTTACACACTTCTATAACAAGGAGTCGAAGGAGTTCGAGGTCAACCTTTCTGATGAGATCATGAAGGGCTGCCTTCTCACACAGGGCGGAGCAATCATCCACGAAAGATTTAAGGAGGCTTAATATATGGAGATCACCACTGATACAATTATGCTCTTGATCTTCGTCTTTATTATCGCTGCCTATTTAGGCGTCGAGCTTATCTCGAAGGTCCCTTCACAGCTTCACACCCCTCTCATGAGCGGTACGAACGCCATCTCCGGAATCACGATCGTCGGAGCCATCGCAGCTACGGCCATCAATGCGTCCGGAAACCATGTTTTCGGAATCATCCTCGGAGCTATCGCGATCTTCTTCGCTACGGTCAACGTTATCGGCGGATATTTCGTAACCGACAGAATGCTCTCAATGTTCAAGAAAAAGGAGACACCTAAGAAATGAGTGATTATATTTGCATAGTACTTTACATGGTGTCCTGTGTCCTTTTCATCATGGGCATCAAAAAACTCGGAAAAGCAGATACCGCACGTAAAGGTAACCTTTATTCATCGATCGGTATGCTCATAGCTGTCGTATCAGTCCTCATCTCGCAGGACGTTATCGACGGCGGATTAATAAGCTATCTTCTCATTATCCTCGCGATTTCAGGCGGAAGCGTTGTAGGATTCATCTGGTCCAAGAAGGTCGAGATGACCGGAATGCCCCAGCTCGTTGCACTCTTCAACGGCTTCGGCGGTCTGTCTTCAATGCTCGTAGCTATTTCCCAATTCACGGCAGGGGTTACGGAGGATGCTTTCACCGGACTTACTCTGGGTCTCACGATCCTCATCGGTGCCGTTGCCTTCACAGGTTCGCTTATTGCCTGGGGCAAGCTCGCAGGACTTAAGATGTTCAAGAAGAACATCTCTATCCCCGGCAAGAACTTCATCAATGCCGGCATTCTTTTTGTCGCTGTTCTCGGCATCCTTTTCATCTGCATCTCGCCTGACAGCGGTCTTGGTGTTGCAGGTGTCATCATAACAACGATCGCATCTCTGGTATTGGGCGTCACACTGGTCATCACGATCGGCGGCGGCGACATGCCGGTCATCATCTCATTCCTCAATGCTCTCTCTGGTCTTGCTGCAGCATTCGCAGGCTTCCCTATCGGCAACACGGTACTCATCGTATCCGGCTGTCTCGTAGGCGCCTCCGGTGTCATCCTCACGCTCATCATGTGCAAGGCCATGAACAAGACTTTTGTAGCTCTCCTCTTCAAGACAACAAAGAAGAAGTCAGCAGCTGCTGAAGGCGAGCACAAGGAACCCAAGTCAATGTCCGTCGAGGACGCTTTCCTTATCCTCGAAGCTGCAAAGAGCGTCGTATTCGTACCCGGTTACGGAATGGCTGTTGCGCAGGCTCAGCATGCAGTTAAGGAGCTCTGCGACGTATTGGAAGAGAACGGCTGCGAAGTCAACTTCGCCATCCACCCCGTTGCAGGACGTATGCCGGGTCACATGAACGTTCTCCTTGCAGAAGCTAACGTTCCTTACGAGCAGCTCAAGACAGCTGACGAGATGAATCCCCAGATGCCTAACACGGACATCGCCATCGTCATCGGCGCTAACGACGTTGTTAACCCTGCAGCTATCAACGACGAATCTTCACCTATTTACGGTATGCCTATCGTCAACGCTTACGAAGCACGCACGGTATTCGTTCTCAAGCGTGGTCAGGGTACAGGATTCTCAGGTATCGAGAACCCGCTGTTCACAATGGATAACACCGTAATGATCTACGGCGATGCTAAGCAGACGGTATCACAGCTCGTTGTCGAGTTCGAGAACTGATGTGATCAGATAAACAAACGTCATCAAGGGGTTGCCTCAAACGGCAGCCCCTTTGTTTGTGTATTTATAAAATACGAATACTTTTGCTGAAAATGCCATTAATCTATCGCAAAGTCGGACTGCCTTAAGTATATTTTCGCATTACTGAATTAATACTGAAATCAGGTCCCGATCATTAACTTTTCAGTAATTTGCTGTGAAATTACAGATTCTGTCATTGTTTCAGGGCAAATATTGTACTTTTTCTGTAATGGTGATATATCCCCCAACTTTTCCAAAGAGCCTTATTTTTCTGCCTCTTTCATTTTTACAGGCTTTATCACAAAACAGATAACAATAAATACAATGATAAACAGAATTACCGCACCGATTACGTCGATGATCGAATGCTGCTTGATAAACATCGTGGAAAGAACTATAAGCAATGCCATGATGTCGCTCGCAATGAGAAGAACTTTCTTCTCTGAAAATGCGAGGTGGAGACCTGCTGCTACGACCAGCGCATCATAAACATGAAGGCTCGGAAATACATCAGTCGGTGTGTCGATCGAATGGAGATAATTGATCAGATCCATGCAGATATTCTGCCTGTCCGGAATGGCGGAACGGAGTTCAAGCGCATTGGGATAAACCACTGAGATCACGATGAACAAAGACATGCCCGTCATAAGCATATAAGCTGTTTTGCGTGATATTGAACGGCTCCTTACGGCGATGGCGATCATGCCGGCGCCAAGGTACGGGAACCACAGAAAATATGGAATGACAAATGCTTCGACAACAGGGATCATGTCATCTAGTGCCGTGTGGATTATGTGGAATCCGCCTGCAGGATTAAGGCTCTCGACCCAGAAGAATACCGGCATGTATATAACCATGAAAACAGCCATCGGCAGCAGCGTCACGATGACGTGGAGTATCTTCTTTATAAGGCTTTTATTTTCGGGCTTATCCAAAACCATTTCTCCTAAAAAATAATGCGGAGTGTCAGGGACCATGGGCATCAACCCCTTGAACACTCCGCATATTATAACCCGTGAAAGGCCGATATTTGATTGACTTTTACTACATTTTTTACACGCAATGCCTGTATCTGGCTATCAATTATGCATTAAACCTCATTTACTGTTCCGATAAAGATAGGAGCCATCGTCTCTGTGTCAACGATCGCATAGATGAAGGGTCTGTCACAGTTAACGACACGGTATTCTTCTTCAGTTTCCATTACGGCATTCTTCTCCATGGTTACCACCGTAACCGCTGAAGCGCGCGTACCTTTTGCATCTACTTCAATATGGGTCTTATGGATGACCTTCGATACGAAGATGTCACCGGGCGCTCCGGTAATACCTGACAGATCGGCTTTGCCGGCGTCAAATATATCTTCTGCTCCAAGATTCATGAGGGGCTTATTCATCAGCATGTTAAAATCCGATTCGAATTCCGGCATTCTGGAATAGACCTTATATTTATATGTGACACTGTCTATGAGATCTTCATAGTCTTTTGCGGTAAAGTTCTTCGCAAATTCATTTGCACTGACATTCTCATCAGAAGGAAGGATCGCAAAGAATGCATATTCACCGCCTTTATAGGTCTTAATGAATCCCGTTGCCTTATCGGTCTCATAATAAGCCGAAAGAGTATCGCTTAAGAAAGTCGCCTGCTGTACGCTTCCGTCCGCAGCATGGAAATCTCCTTCCCTGACTTTATCTTCCTCATAGGGCGTTTCCCATTTCCCGTCAAAGGAGATCGCATTGACAAGGACCATGACCGTATCGGGATCCAGCCTGTCGATCACTTCCTTTATCATGTGGTCGGTATGGTCATATGCCCAGCGGTTGATCTCGTCAGGTGTCTTTTCATCAAAGTCCGTAACTGTATATTCAGCCAGAAACGTTTCCCTGATATAGTCAACATATTCCATGTTCACTTTGTCGCCTAATAAAGAACCGTTGTTCCAGACTGCATTCGCGCAGGAAAAATCCACCTTTTTGGCATCATTGATCTTCGTCATCATATCGGCAGCATATGCCTGCTGGGTAAGAGGTGCCTGCCCTTTTGCAAAAAGATCCGTCAGCTGCTCCAGAGAATCACCTTTCGCACCTGCAGAAACCATGTCCAGAGCCATCATGACCGATGCCGGCGATATCATCACATTCCCGTCACCGCCGTAATCCTTTATAGTCTGGTTAAACAGATCAAGGCTGTATCTCCTGTACTGCTCATCCATCAGTTCGTTATCGTATCCGGTATTCTTAACTTCTTTGAGATCGATCCCTGCCTTAATGGACGGATCATTCCGCAGGGGTTTGACTGACGGATTATTCCTCGCGCACCCTCCGAGAAGCATTGACGCTGCCAGGATCCCCGTTATGTACCTTATGTCTTTCCTTGAACAGATCTTCATTTCCGTGCTCCTTCTAAAAATCACTATTAAATCTCGTTAACCGTTCCGATGAAGATCGGTGTCATCGTCTCTGTATCAACGATCGCATATACGAACGGTCTGACGCACTCTACATAGCGGTATTCCACTTCTTCCGGCATGGCGCATCCCGCATCAAGGGTTACTGCCGTAACGGCAGCTGCCTTCGTGCCTTCTGCATCGACTTCAATATGAGTCTTGTGAATGACCTTTGAGATGTAGATGTCACCGGGATCGCCTGCGATTCCGGACAGATCAGCTGTCTTAGGATCAAAAACATCTTCAGCACCAAGTTTTTTAAGCGTATCATTCATTGAACATTCGAAATCAGATTTAAATACGGGCATCCTTGTTATTACTTCATAAGCGTAAGATTCGCTGCTGATGAACTTCTCATAATCCTCTGCAGTAAATGATTTTGCGAATTCATTTGCACTGATGGTCTCATCAGTAGGAAGTATGGTAAGGAATGCATACTGTCCGCCTTTATAATGCTTCATGAACCCGGTAGCCTTTTCAGTCTCGAAATAACATTTCTCCGTGCCGAAAAGAAAATCACCGCGCTGTTCTATGCCTTCGTAATTTGTGAACTTGTCTTCCCTTACCTGATATTCCTCATAAGGTTCTGCCCACTTGGCATCAAAAGAGATCGCATTTACAAGGACCATGACCGTATCGGGTTCCAGACCGTTTATTACCTTCTTGATCATGTGGTCAGTGTTCTGGTCTACCCACTTGTTTATCTCGTCGGGTGTCTTGCTGCTGAACTTACTGATATTGTACTGGGCATTGAAAGTATCCTGGATGTATTCAACATATTCGGCATTGACCGAGTCACCGAGGATGGTCTTGTTGCTCCAGACGGCATTAGCGCAGGAAAAATCGATCTGCTCTGCCTCATTGATCTTATCCATAAGCGCGGAAGCATATGCCTGCTGTGTAAGAGGTCCCTGGCCTGCGGCAAAAAGATCCGTCAGCTGCTGCAGAGAATCTCCTTTAGCTCCTGCCGCAACCATGTCCAGAGCCATCATGACCGATGCGGGCGATATCATTACATTGCTTTCACTTCCATAATCCTTGATCGTCTGGCTTAAAAGATCGAAACAATATCTTCTGTACTGCTCATCCATGACTTCCTGATCAAACTGAGTCGTCTTGATCTCATTGAGGTTGATCTCAGTCTTTGCATTGTTGTCATTCTTAACGGGTTTTTTGTTTGTTGTAAAAGTGCAGCCTCCTAGGAGCATTGACGCTGCAAGTACTCCTGTAAGGACTTTTATGCCTTTCTTTGAACAAATCTTCATTTTCGGTTCCTCCGGTAAAACTCATTTTGCTTTATGCCCTATAAACAGAACAGCGCCCCTAAATGTTGCACTTACTCACATATGCCTCAAATGACGGGTCTTCGAATGATATAATCTTTCAGAATTCTTATAGTAAACGGGGATAATCGTATGAAAAAGATTATATCATTAGTACTTATCGCATCCATGATACTGGCTATTTCGGCCTGTGATTCCACGGATGAGACCAGAAGGACCAGACGTGATGACGAGACGCATTCCGGTCAGAAAATAGATTCTGACAGCATTACCGTGACGGAAGCATCTGATAAGCCGGTCACAACGGTAAACGCTGATTTCGATCCTGATTTCACATTCTCCGTAACAGACCGTGACGGCAATACATGGGATGAATCCGTTTTCAGTTCGTATAATCTCACCATGATCAATTTCTGGGAACCATGGTGCGGACCCTGCGTAGGCGAGATCCCGGATCTGGAAAAGCTTTATGAAGACTACAAGGACATGGGCTTTCAGATAATCGGCGTTTATTCCGAAACTGCCATGGAAGGCGAAGTAGACCAGATCATCCGTGACAGCGGGGTCACATACCCAATTCTTCACTATTCTTCCGAATTCGATAAGTTCCAGACAGGCTATGTTCCGACAACGATCTTCGTTGACGGAGAAGGACATATATTGACAGTTCAGGGCGAAGACAGTGTCGTCGGTTCGAAGACTTACAATGACTGGGCAAAGATCATAGAAAAACTGCTTTAAACTGTACTTATGCGAAAACGCATCATCACAATATCACTGATAGCCGCAGGAATAATCCTCATTGTTGTGGGGATAGCTTTAAAACAGCCTGAATCCGTTTTATCGAAGGCAGCAAGAATCTGCATGGAGTGTATCGGAATTGGCTAAGAAGTGGGTAAGACATTCCATCCAGGCTGTTGCCACCTTGCTTCAGAACGCCAATTTCAAAGGCTTCCTGGAGGGGAAGATCTATCAGGGACCTGTAAAATCCGTATGCGTTCCCGGTCTTAACTGTTACTCATGTCCCGGTGCCGTCGGAGCATGTCCCATAGGTTCTCTCCAAAACTATCTCAGCGGATTGAAGTTCCGTGTGCCATACTACGTTGTCGGCATACTGATCTTCATCGGCGCCCTGATCGGCCGTGCGGTCTGCGGTTTTCTCTGCCCTTTCGGTTTTCTCCAGGATCTGATATATAAGATCCCGTTCTTTAAGAAAAACGAATTCAGGATAGACAAATATCTCCGGTGGTTTAAATACATCGTGCTCGCTTTATTTGTATTAATGCTGCCATTCTGCTTCAAGCTGACACCGTTTTTCTGCAAGTATATCTGTCCTTCGGGAACCATCGCCGGAATATGGCTCGCTTCTGCTGACAAACAGGTGGCAGGCCAGCTCGGAAATCTTTTCAGTCTCAAACTCGTGATACTCGGTCTTATCCTTTCAGCAAGCCTCATCATATACAGACCATTCTGCAAATACATCTGCCCTCTGGGCGCGATCTACGGCTTTTTCAATAAGATCGCCCTTTACCGTCTGCATCTTGATGCAAACAAGTGCGTTGGCTGCAAAGCGTGCGCTAAAGCCTGCAAGATGAATGTCGATCCGAGCGTTTCCCCCAACAGCTGTGAGTGCATCCGCTGCGGAGAGTGTGTAAATGCCTGCCCGCACAAAGCACTTAAGATGGGTGTGAAAAAAGAAGCTTCTAAATCATAATTTATCAATATCTTGACCCGTAGATTGAACCGCGCTACGGCATGTTTTTCGTCAAGTTTGGCCTCAAAATGCCATTTTGAACCGTGGATCGACCAGCACTGCGGCACGTTTAGCGGTTCATCCGGTCGAAAACAGGATTCGTTGACTTGTCTCCATAACTAAAACGGCGGAAAGCCAATGCCATCCGCCGTAAATACCATATTGCTAAATCAACAACTTACTGTAAAGGTCTTGCCAGACCGCAGTCAGGGCAGAACCTTGAGGTAATGCCTGTCTTGCCGCAAGAAGGACAATTCCATGCGCCTTCAACAGGAGCTGCGGGTGCTGCCGGTGCTGCAGGAGCAGGTGTGCCTGCGGGAGCCTGTGTATTGCCTGCGACAACGTTGCCGAAGCCTTCTCCGACTTTCTGTGACTCACCCATGATGGGAGCCATTGCATCCCTTGTCATGTTGATGACACCGCCCATGGCGCCCAATGTAACGCCGAGACTTGCGACATCACCGATACCGCCTGAAGCGCCGCCGCCGGAACCACCGCCGGTGATGCCGTTCTGCATGGCTTCGAGACCGACCTGACGGGCTGTCTCATCACGATATGTGTAGCCCTTCATCTGCATCTCGGCAGCCTCTGCCTCAGCCTTCATCTTGTATGCTTCAGCTTCAGCCTGGGCCTTGATGCGGATTGCTTCTGCGTCTCCCTGGGCGTTTACGGCCTTGAGCTGGGCCTCGGTCTGGGCCTCGACGATCTTTCTCTGCTGTGCAGCTTCTGCCTCAGCCTTTCTGACTTCCTCTTCGCGTACCTTCAAAGTCTTGTCGGCAAACTGCTGCTTGAGGCGTACAAAGTTCGGATCATCATCAGGAGTAACAATGGATGTTACGTAGAACTCGGGCATCGTGAGACCGTATTCTTCCAAAGTCGCATTTATGTCGACCATGAGCTGCGATGACAATACGTCGAGATAAGCATCGATCTCAAGGATATTGAGGTTCTGTTCCTTGATGATGCGTGCGAGATTTGCCTTGACCTTGTTAATGATCAAAGCCCTGAACATGCCCGTTCCGTAGGATTTACCTTCGCCCGTAACATCGCTCTGGAGGAGTCCTTCGGTCGTTCCGACAAGCTTTAAGACCAGTTTGCTGGAATCGGTAACTCTCATATTGAAGTTGCCGGAAGCTCCGATCTCGACATGAAGTCCTGAAGCGGGATCGAAAAGTCTTACCTTACTGTCAGTACCCCATCTGATACCCATCTGGGTAACCATGTTGATGAAGTAAACTTCGCAGTGGAAAACATTGACTCCGCCGGTACCAAGCTTCATGTAGTCACGAACCTTGGGAATGTTATTCGTAACGAGCGTATGTCTGCCTGCAGTGAACTGATCGAAAACCTTACCGTCACGGAAGAAAAGCGCTTCCTGGGTCTCATGGACGATCAGCTGGGAGCCGATCGTAAAGTCTTCTTTCTCATGCTTGTGAGCCAGTACGTCATTACTGCCTTCGTACTTGATTACACTAATAGCTTCAACCATTTCCTATTCTTTCCTTTCTATTTATTTTTCTTCGTTATTTGTTCCGTAAATGATGCAAATAGAATAAACAACACGATCGGACCGACTATCGCTATGATGACCGAGAGAACCGTAGGCACATTTAATGCATACTTAAGGATCGAATAGACGATAAGCGGTGTCGCGCATAAGAACGAGATGACCTTGATTATCACTGCAGGTATTCCGCCGCGGTACAAAACGTATCCCAGTCCTGCCGAACCGGCAAGAAACAGCAGGATGCATACGGCCCACGGACATCTGAATGTTTCTCTTAAGAACAGACCAAATGCAGCAGGAATGATAAGGCTGAATACGACAGCCCACGGGAGTTGTCTCCTGCGCTCTGCTTCGATCTCCATCTTACACTTATAGACGATCTCGTCGGCATCCCTGTATCCGGGAACTTTAGAGAGATCATGAATGGCGCTTCTGAAAGATTTATGATCGTAGTTGTACTTACCCTTGATGTAGTATGAAAACTGATCAGCCCGCTTTATGCCTTCATCACAGATCCTGTTAAGATCGGCCGCAACATGATCATTGATCCTGTTGCATTCCATCTGGGTGGTCTTAAAGATGATCTTCGCCTCGTTTGCTGATGCAGCCTTGGTTTCATTCTCGATAATGTCATTCGCCTTGTTGATGTTGGCAATTATCTTGGAATACTTGGCATAGTCGGGAATGACGTCAGCAAGGGACCATCTGGTCCCGCAATTCATGCAGACACATGTACCGGCGAGATAATCGTTCTTAATATCTCCTCCGCATACCTTGCATTTTAAAGAAACCGGTGTAGCAATTACATCTGGCATTCTCTATCCCTACCCTCATTCAAACGTGCGCATTTCGCGCCCGAAAACAATTATATCAAATATTTTTTTCTTCTGCGATATCAACTGAAAACGGCGGAAAGCCTGAAAAGCCTTCCGCCGTCATGAATTAAGAAAAACGTTTTTATCAGAAATAGTTCGCGATAAATCCGGTGATGGCAACACAGATAACAAGAACAAATCCCTTCTTGTTTCCTGTGAGTTTTGTAATCGCGGTCACGCCCTCAAAGAGCATCAGGAGATAATAAGCATATGCCGCGATAGTAAAGATCGCACCGAATCTTACATAAGGAATGAGTCCTGCGAACGAACCCAAAAAATCAGAAACGATGAATGCGGGAGCAGTCGCCATGGCTGATATGGCGAGGAGCTTCGGGAAAGACCATCTCTCTTTGATAATAAGACCTGCGAGCATAAAGACGCCTGCGCATCCGAATACGCGGATCGCATAATAGAAGAACGGGGAAAAGAAATCCTTGACAATCTGACCTCCGATACTGTCATTGTGATATTTGGCAAAGTGGATCAGGTCTATTGTCATGGATGAGAAGAATCCGACCATCCAGCATATTACAACCACGATTCCCGCAATAAACAGTGCATTGCCTATCTTATCGTACTGATCCGAGATCTCAGCCGGACCCGTAACAGGATGAGTTGCAGCCTTTATGAGGTTCTTGAAATGCTGGCCGAACGGAAGCATTGAAGAAGGCTGCTTTGGAGCTGCCTTCGGCTGAGGCTGGGGCTGCGGTGCCGGAGCATTTACAGGCTGCGCTATAACAGGCTGGGGATCCGGAGCTGCTGCCGGCTGTGGAGCAGGCTGGGGTGCAGGTTGCGGAGCAGCCTGGGATGCAAACTGGACCGGACTGCCGCCGAATGCCAAACCGCATCCTGCGCAGAAAGCAACACCATCAGGATTTTCTCTACCACAATTGGGACAAAACATAATCGTATCCTTTCCCCGGGGCATGAAGACCCGGATAAGATGATACGTTCATTTTATCACAAGCAAACCCTTGTCTTGTAAAGAGATTGGACGGGTTATAAAGCTTTCCTTAAAGAGATCTCCGTTACACCGCATCAGCAACTCTGCCGATAACATCAACAGGCTGGACGTCTGAGAATATGATCAGGTATGTCATGCCGTCCTTGTTGAAAACAATGGCATTGACCTCATCCGATGTCTCACCTTCAGCAAGCTCATAAACGTTGCCAAATTTAATGCGGTAGAACCTGGCGGGGATTCCGGCAGGTGTAGTTCCGTCAACGCCCGCACTGCTGTCGATATGAGCTATCTCACCTAAGAGATCCGTGCCTTCAGGTGCCGTAAAGACTATTACCTTCTCGCCATTATCGCCAAAGAACACTTCCTGGCTGATCGTATCGGAGTACTTACCGGATCCCGAACCCTTCATGTCAAAAGGAAGAGCTCTGGAGATTCCGTCAATGCGCGCATCACCCATGCCCTCGCTTGCATCAGTATGAATATCAACACTTACGGTCCCGATAGAAAAAGTGTTCTTGTTCTGGTCTCCGGTTGCATTTCTTATGTCATCTTTAATGTCGTAATCGTTCTCGTCAGCTTCAGCATCAAGAGAATATTCACCGGCATCATTTGCCTGTGTTTCTGCGCAGGCTTCAGCTGCATCATAACGTCCTGCCGTGGTAGCTTCTGCAGCACTGTTCGCGTGGCCGCCGGAAACATCAAAACTCTTGAACATCGTTGAACTTGGTGACGAACTTGACATTCCCAAATAGTTGAACACGAACAATGCGCCCATGATAACGATTATGCCTGCAGCGATGGAAGAAATCACAATAATGGGTGTCTTCTTAGCTTTTCTTCTTACCGGAGCCTTGGCCTCTTCTGCCGGAATGGCCGTAACTTTTGCAGGTTCATGTACATTGGCTGTCCTTACGGTTCCGTGTGCTTTTCTTGTTTCTGCTGATCCCGTGCCGGTTCCCTGCTCCTTTATGGCGGCGGACACAGCACTCATGATCCTGTTCTTCATCTCAGGATCAACAGTTATGTTATTCATGATCTCGTTATATTTAGACAAAATCATCCACCTCCTTCAGCAGTTCTCTCAGTTTGTCACGGGCGCGCTTAAGATCTGAGCGCACTGTGGCCTCGCGTCGCCCTGTTAATGCGGCGATCTCAGAGGTCTGATAACCTTCCTGATAGAAAAGGTGGATTGCTTCACGCTGATGGACGGGCAGACTTCTTACTGCATCCCAGATGGCTTTGTATTCGTCACCCTTATCAAGATCTTCCTGTACCTCGCCGGCGATCTCTTCATTGAGTTCCATCGTGTCACGGACTTTGTTGTAATCAATGCGGTTCTTTGCAAGATTAGATGCAACTCTCATAAGCCATGCTTTGCGATGTGCCTCGCTCTCGAAATCCGGTCTTACGGTGACGAACTTGATCATCGTCTCCTGAAGTATATCCTCCGCGTCCTCCTTGTTGTGAAGGTAAGAGATTGCAAGACGCAGGATGGAATTACCATGAAGGTCAAGTATCTCTTCCGCTTCCTTTTCTATCTGCTCGTCAGACTTGCGGGATGCCCCTGAGGAAGGCACTTCGTCAAAAGTCTCTGCAGGACCGTTGCCGGACAGGGTGAACGGATTATCGTCATCCAGACCCGACACTGCAAGCAGTATTGCGAGCTTTCTTAAAAGCGGTAGATTGGCTTCGTAAGTTAATTCCATTTATTCCCTTGAGTTACTCACCGCTTTCACCCTATATACAGATGAATAAGCGGATTTGTTGCATACAGATTATACTCAAGCAAACAAATCAAAGCAAATTGTTGTCTTATATATTAAAATATGAACTGTGACAAATATCGCCTAATTTTAATATTATATTAATACTCGAGTAACACATTCCGACCTGAAACATAGGATAATAAGGCGTATGAAAAATAATGACAGCAGACTATTCATAAAAAATGACGCGGTTTATGTCACCGTCGTTTTCGTGAGCGTTGTGCTCTTTATAGTTCTGCTCGCTTTCCAGATCTTTTCAGGTGTGACATCCACCAGATATTTCATCGGTGCGGCACTGATACTTCTTGCATTCCTGATGAACATATTCGAAGGCAAGTTCGGATACTACATTTCGTTCGCCCTGAATTTCGTGCAGTTCATGATCTACACATACGAATACATCATGCTGCAGAGCGAATCAGCACCGATGCTTATCGTCATGACGATAATCAATATGTTCATAGATCTTCTCCTGCAGTATTACGTCATCAAGGTCGCAGGAAAGATACAGGGCATTGAGGATGCCAAGCGTATTGAACGAGGCAAGGCCATCCGCAAGGAACTGGAAGATGAGATGTTCTCAAGAACATCCCTTATCGTTAACCACGAGGTTATGGGAAGCCATCAGGGATTGAGCGAAGCCATAGGACGTAACCTCACGAGTTCAATCGATCCTCTTACGACACTCCCCGGACGTGACATGATAACCGAACGTGCAGACAAGTTCATAAGAGAAGACATTGCGAACATGCAGGAGAGCGACAGACCGGATTCTGTTTGCCGTCCCTTCACCGTGATCTATCTCGCGCTTGATCATTTCGACAACATAACAAGAGCCATCGGACACAAGTCAATGGACCTCTTCATTCAGAATATGGCACACCGTCTCCGTGAGGCGGCAGACCCCACGGACATGGTCGCAAGGATCGACGATGCGGATTTTGTTATCCTTTTCAAGAGAGTCCTCTCAAAGGAAGCAGAGATAAAATATGCTGACAAGCTTGCCAAAGAAGCTTCCAGAGCCTTCGCGGCAGGGATCGACTCGATGAATGCAAGCATTCATTACGGGTTCGCGCATTATCCGACTGATTCGCGTCATGCCGGCGAGATAATAGCTAAAGCCGAAGAACGCATGAGCATAGTTGCCAAAGCAAGTGCGGACAATAAAAACAATTCTGATGAACAGACTGAACTTCCCGGTTCGGAAGTTTTCAAAAACAAGTCCAAGGAAGAGATCGTGGCCATCTTCGAGCGGGCTATCGATGACGGTAATATTCATATGGTTTACCAGCCGTGTTTTACGGCAGAACGCAAGCTCACCGGCTTCGAAGCTTTCTTAAGATTTGACAAGAACGATAAATCCATCCCCCCTCAGGTATTCCTTGCAGCTGCCGAGAACGCCGGGTATATGAGAAGGATCGGAAGTTTTTCGATGGAAAGTTCATTAGGTGCCCTTTCGCAGATCAACAAGATCGATCCGAAACTCACCATGAACATCAATCTCTCGAACTATCAGCTCAGAGAACCGGACTTTATCCAGTCGTTCTCTAACATCGTATCTTCGACTGACTGCAACGTAAATAACCTCATTCTCGATCTTCAGGAAGAGAGCCTCATCACGAGTCTTTCAGACATCCGCATGACGATCGAGGAGCTTGCCACGACAGGCGTTAAGATGGCTCTTGATAACTTCGGAAGAGGTTACTCGTCTTTTAATGCAATACCTCTCCTCCCCGTCTCGGTATTAAAGCTCGACGGCAATTTTACCTCAAGGCTCGCCACGGATGCGACAGTCCGTATCCTGACACGCTCCGCCATCACTCTCATGCATGACATAGACATCACGGTAACGGCAACAGGTGTTGGTCAGGAGGACCAGTTCGATATCCTCGCCGGCAGCGGCTGCGACAGATTCCAGGGTCTGTTCATGGGTCCGGCCATCTCTTCTGATGATCTAAAGTTATTTATTGCCAAATACAATTAATCTCTGAATCATACCCTTTACCTAACTGTTCTTTCTCTATGCTATAATCTCCCTATTAAATAAAGGAGTGCTTGCTGTTTATGGCTGATCCTATCGTTATTATCGAGAATGTCTCGTTAAAATATAAGAAGACCGTATTGACAGGTGTCTCCATCAGTGCCGATAAAGGCGAAATCATCGGCCTTCTCGGTCTCAACGGATCCGGAAAATCCACTCTGCTCTCTTCTATTGCCGGTCTCAGAAAACCTGCTTCCGGCTCTATCAAGATAAATGGTAAAGCAGGCTTTGTCACTCAGGAGAATGCCCTGATAGATGAACTCACAGCCATGGATAATCTTAAGATGTGGACTCCTCTTGGCAAACAGGAAATCTTAAACGAACTGACAACCACCGAACTGTCCATATTAAAGGTCGCAGACTTCATAGATCTTAAAGTTAAACGCATGTCAGGAGGCATGAAGAAACGCCTCGCCATTGCATCTGTCCTACTTTCCAAACCTGATATTCTTCTTATGGATGAGCCTTTGGCATCTCTCGATATACCGGCGAAAAACGAGATAATCGACTTCATGGACACTTTCAGGAACAAGGGCGGCACGATCTTTGTAGCAAGCCACAACGAAGAACTGTTCAGACATTGCTCCAAAGTATATCTTTTGAAAGACGGCTCTGTTAACCTTCTGCCTGCCGGTATCTCACCTGCGGAGGCTCTTAAATGATCAGAGCATACTGCAAAAGAGTATTGCTTTTCCTTCCATATCTGCTTTGCTATTTTCTGGCAATCGGAATCGCCATGATGGGAATTGCCATGAATGCCTCGGCATTCCTTTTTGACGAAAGCACTGAAAACGTTGTGGAAATGGCAATCTGTGTTCCTGATGAAGAGACATACACCCGTCTGGGTTTGAACTTCATAAAGAATGTGGACAGCGTAAAACATACCGTTAACCTTAAAGTCGTAACAGATGCGGAAGAAGCGGTCCGCCTTGTTGAAGGTGGGAAAGTTGTTGCTGCCCTGATAATCCCTGACGGTTTTGTGGAGACAATGGGAACCGAGGATGCAGTATCGGGATCGATAATTTACCGTGATGCAGATACCTTCGAAGAGCATGTCGTAAACGATATCATTTACGCTATGAGTGACTTCTTGGGGCTCTCGCAATGCGCGATCATCACAGCACGTGAATATGCCCAAGAAAACAACATAGATTATCAGGTGGCATATGATATTGAGATCGCTGTTATGAATAACTGTTATAGCTACGTTATGGCCAGGAATCTTTTGTTCAAAAAGATCGATGCTGATGATCTGGTTGCAAAATACAAATTGGAAGAGCAGCTCACTGCATCATATACGCTTTACATCATCATGATGTCGATCTTTGTTATTTCTTTCTTCTTCAAGGGAAATAACGATGTCTTCCGTGCGAGGGCAAAGCTTTCCGGGATCAGAACATGGAAGCTTTTCCTTATCGAAACGGGGTGTGCTGCTTTCATGCTCTATTTCCTTTATGTTCTGGTTTTTATATGTCTGTTCGCATTATTGGGAGAGATGAATCTGCTTGCCCTGTTCTCGGTTATACCTTTCTTCATTCTGATCGCAGCCTGCGGAACCGCTCTGTGCTATCTGGTCAAGAGCCCTTCCACAGTATCCTATATCTCTTTCGGAGCCGTAACCGGTCTAATGTATATTTCAGGAGGTCTCCTTCCACTTGAATATATGCCGCACTTCTTTACGGCCATTGCAGATTACAACCCCATGCACTACGTGATCACGCTCTTTACGAGGTCGATGTTCCTATGAGATTATTTCTGAACAGATTATCGGTACTCACCAAACGCAGCCTTATCAATCCTGCGATGTATGTCATGTGTGCCGTAATTATCGTCATGGCCCTCCTCGTAATCTTTGTGCCGGAAAAAGAAACCTCTGTCTATGTTCCCGTTGCCGTATTAAATGAAGATAATTCTTCAGATACCAATAGGATCATGGACGATCTTGTCACGATGAATTCGATATTCCACTTCTATGAAGTTTTCGACGAAGACGAACTCTATAAAGATCTTGCTTCCGGGAAAGCAAATACGGGATATATCTTCCCGAAAGGCTTTTCAGAACATCTTTTGGACAACGGCACCCGCTACGACATAAGACAAGTGGAGACACCTGCTTCTACTTTCTCTTTTCTTTCCAGAGATGAGGTCTTCAGGAAAGTCTATGCTTACTGTGCCAGAGAGATCATAAGTGATACTTTCGCCCAATACGGATACGAAGTAGATGCTCACGATCCTGATATAGAACGCCTTTTCGGAAAATACGTTTCCGACAGGACCCTGTTCGCATTGGAAAGTGTTGAAGGTCAATACTATAATGCCATCACGCGCTCCGAGAAGGTTCCTATCCCGCTTTACAAGTTCGCAGGATTCTTTATCTTCACGGCTGCTCTTTTGGGAACTCTCGCCTTCCTTAACGATCAGGATAACCGCATATATCTTCGTTTTCGTCTTATCGAGCGTATTTATTTGGGGCTCATCCAGATCTTCGTCTTTACTTTCCCTGCATTTGTCATTTCGTTAATATGCTTTCTTGCATCAGGAACGGAATTCAGTCCGGTACGGGTAATCGTCTATACGGTCGCAGTCAGCCTGTTTGCATTTGTTTTCGGAACAATGTTGACATTACTGCCTATCCGTTCCACACGTTCAAGGCTGTTCTCATCAATGCTTCCGGTCTACCTCATCCTAGCGTTCCTTTTCAGCGGTGTTCTTCTGGATGTTTCAAATTTGGGGCCGACATTCGTTATCCTTTCGAGATTATTCCCGCCTTCAATGTTCTGAGCTGTTACCATTCCTTCCAAAAAGCAACACAAAAAAGGAGCTGCCCGATGTAAGGCAGCTCCATATTAATAATCTCAAATTCAGATCAACGATCAGATATCCTCATCATCGTAATCATAGTCGTAGTCATCATAGTCATCATAATCATCATCATAATAATCATCGTCCATTCCGACATCCTGCAAACCGCCAAGGTTCTTTGAAAGACTACCCATATTGGCAATAAGATTTTCAATGACCTCTTCAACGAACTTATTGTTCATAGGAATCTTTGCCGGGTTGGAAGCACCGAATGCGCTTGAGAATGAATTAAGTTCTGAAGGCTTTGTATTAAGTGAGAAGCCGCCAATGATAAAGATGCTGTCTTTATTGACTTCGAGCGAGAATGCAATATCACCAGAAAGTGCCTTGCAGAGGTCTTCGAAATCGTCTTCATCATAGTAAGCACCGATAAGTTCCATAAGATCATCATTCTCAAGAAGAAGCTTTGTAAGCTTGGAAATATCTACATGGAGTCTGTAATAGCCGTTGTTCTTTGAAGATAAATATTCTTTGTTTGAAAGATTCTTTGTGGTGATATCATATGTATCCAACTGATCTTCAACATAATCCATGACGTCTTTAACATAATCTTCATCAAGCTCGATCAGCATGGCAAATGCTATGTCTGTCTTAGCATCCTCAAGTTCTTCCGGATCGCTCATATCCTGAAGATCATCTAAACCACTACCTCTTGCAGCAATTGATACAGACTTAACGTCGTCAACATCAATGATCTCATCAAGACCAAATGACTCAAGGTAGTCAGCAACCTCTTCAGGTGCATCTTCAAGGTAGTCACCGTCTTTGATCGTGTAAAGACCGTCTTCAAGAGCTTCCATGCCGGAATTACGATCTGCATCTTCGGGATCAATTTCCTCAAGCTTTAATTTCTTGCAAGCATTAATGAAACTTTTCTGAGTAACTTTTGTTGTCTTGCTGCATCCCGCGAAAATGCCGGCAAGCATGGTTACTGCGAGCACACAAGCTATAACCTTATTCTTCATAAATTGTACCCTCCTTATAGGAATAACCGAATTTTACCACAAAATCATATCCTTTTGACTTATTTCTTAATATGTAGAATATCTATTGTTTATGCCGCTCACTGTTCTTGTTTACCGCATTTCCACTAAAACCCAGCTTTTAAGGGGATTTGTTGATCAGTCCAGATCGGCTTCTGTATAGTATCCGCTGTCGATGAGCACATTTCTGTAGTTATTGGCATCAACAAATATCGGATCACAGAGGTATGCCGGAATGATCTTTGCGCCGTTGTTATATGTTGATGTGTCATTAACGTCAACGTCTTGTCCTTCCAGGATCTGTTCGGCCATCTTTACCGCCTGTGAAGCAAGGGTACGGGTATCCTTGAAAACGGACATAGCCTGTTTGCCGCTGATTATGTTTTTGACATTTGCAATATCGCAGTCCTGGCCGGTAACGATCGGATAAGGTCCGCGATAAACGGCTGCAAGTGCATCCGTAACACCTAAGGCCGTTGAATCATTCGAACAAAGCCAGGCATCGATTATCGATCCCATAGGGTAATATGTGCCAATAATATTTTCGGCTCTTCCCCGGGCCCGATCCGTACTCCAGCCGGGAGTAGCAACATCAATGAAACCGGTCTGGCCGGAAACGATATTGATCCTGCCCGAATCAATATAAGGCTCTAAAACAGAGTAAGCTCCGTTATAAAACATCTTTGCATTCTGGTCATCCGGGTCACCTGCCGTGATCTCCATGTTATATGTTGTTTTGGTATTGTCTATTCCATATGTGTTCACTATATATTCTGCCTGAAGCACACCAACCAGGAAGTTATCGAAAGACACATAATAATCAACGTCTTCGCTTTCCATGATCATACGGTCGTATGCAATGACCACAATGCCATTCTCTTTTGCCATCGCCAGCTCATCTTTCAACGATATTGAATCGATAGAAGCAATAATTAGCACCTTGCAGCCTGAATCGATCATGCTTTGGATCTGTACCTTCTGCGTGTTGATATCGTTCGTAGCATACTGAAGATCGACCTTATAACCGTCAGATTCGAGTTCGCTTCTCATCCTTTCGCCGTCACTGTTCCATCTCATGAGATCTTTTGTGGGCAGTGATATGCCGACCTGGTTTTCGGAAAACATTACGTTATTACCGTCATCAGGCAGGTAAGAACCCGGATTTACGGGGATGTTATTCAAAAGATTTTCGGGGCTGCCGATAAGATCCTTTACCACGTTCTTATTCGTAGGGATATTCATGGGATCGGAAGATACGCCCATTGCTTTTACAAAATCGTTATAGACCGATGCTTTTGTATTCATAGAACCACCGGCCAGGAGGAAAAGATTGGAACCGTTGATCTCGATAGTGACTGCAATGTCTCCCGAAATGTCTTCTAATACATCCTCAAAACCCTCGCCGAAAGCTTCTTCTGCAAGATCCATGAAATCGTCATCATCCGAAATGATCTTTGCCGCATCGGCGATATCAATATGTAACTTCAGATACCCTTCATTTTTCGAAGAATAGTATTCCTTGTCAGTAAGGTTTCTCTTCCTGATATCTAAGGAATCAAGCCAGTCGTCAACATAATCCATGACGTCATCAGTATAGTTTTCGCTAAGTTCCATCTGAACGGCAAATGCACCTTCAGCCTTTACATCAGCAAGGTCTTCTATGTCCGTCAGATCTTCCAGTTCATCGGCTCCATTGAATCTGGCTGCAACCGCCATGGACTTTACGTCATCCGTATCAATGACTTCGTCAAGGCTGAATTCTCTTAATATCTTCCCGATATTATCCTCATCAGCATCAAAATAGATTCCGTCTTCAAGTTCATCCGGTTCCGGACTTCCGTCATCGGGATCATATTCCTCAAGGCCCATTTTTTCACATGCCTTAACAAATCTGTCTGTCGGGATCTTAGTTGTCTTACTGCATCCGGAGAGTATTCCGGCAAACATGACAATAGCCATTATTGAAGCCGCTGCTTTTACTTTATTCATAATTAATTACCCCCATTGCTCCTGTGGCGATTTTACCACACTATCAACTGTTTTTGACTTGCCATATGTTTAAGAAGTATTATTATCTTTGTGCGAGGGGGTGTTTTAATATGCGCGAAAAATGGTCATCAAGATCAGCTTTTATCCTGGCATCGATCGGATCCGCAGTAGGACTCGGAAATGCCTGGAGATTCCCGGGACTGGCTGCCAAATACGGCGGCGGAGCTTTCCTTTTTGTTTATCTCATAGCAATGCTGATCATCGGCGTACCTCTTCTCATGATGGAGATCTCAGTAGCAAGATACACGAGGCAGGGCGCGCCCGGATCCATGCGTGCTATGAATAAAAAGGTCGAAGGTATCGGCTGGCTTGCAGTATCCAACGGTATCGGTATCTCGATCTATTATGCGGCTGTTTTCGCATGGGTCATCTTAATGTTCTTCATGAGCTATAAGTTCATGGGAATGACAGGCGACACTGAAGCCGCAAGTTCTCTCTGGGCAACCACCATTAAGACCACGGGAACGACCTCCGGATTCACTACAGTATCCTGGCCGGTCGTCGGCTGTCTTATCGTAGCCTGGATCCTCTGCTATGTATGCATCCGCAACGGTACGACCACGGTCGGCAAAGTCGTTAAGTTCACGGTCTCACTTCCTGTTATCTGCCTCCTCATCATGGCTGTCAGGGGACTCATGATGCCCAATGCCATGACAGGATTCGCAAAGCTCTTCATTCCCGATTGGAGCGCTCTTGCCGATTCCAATCTCTGGGTCGATGCGATAGGCCAGGTATTCTATTCACTTTCAACTTCAATGGCGATCATGTTCGCATACGGTTCTTTCCTTAATAAAGAATCCAACATCGTTGTCGATACGATGATCATCGCTTTCTCGGATTTGTTCATAAGCATCCTCGCAGGCATCGTTATGTTCACGACCATGGCAGGCGTAGGAATGCTCGACAACATGTCTGCTTCCGGAATCGCAACCGCATTCATCATCTATCCGCAGGCAATCGTAAAGATCTCCGGCAGCAGTGTCTTCAATATGATATTTGCGTTCATCTTCTACTTCTGCCTGATAACGCTCGCGATTGACTCTTTGTTCTCGATCATCGAAGGCATCTCGACCGCAGTCTCCGACAAGTTCAAGCTCGATAAAAAGAAAACGACGCTCACGATCTGCATCATCGAAGGTGTCCTCAGCCTTATCTATGTAACCGGTGCCGGTCTTGCCGTACTCGATATCGTCGACTACTTCATCAACAGCTACACGCTCATCATCACGGGAATACTCGAGATGATCGCTGCAGGCTGGTTCTTCAAGACCACCAAGATCCTTGACGAACTGAACCGTAACACAAAAGGCTTCAAGATGCCTTCCTGGTGGTTCCTTCCTTCGATCAAGTTCATCTCACCCGTCGTTCTCATCGGACTGTTCGTCTGGAACCTCGTTAACCTCTTTAAGGGCGGCGGCATCTATGGCGCAGCTGACGGCTACTCGCTCAAGGCCAACATCATCTTCGGCTGGCTCACCATTGTCCTCATCCTCTGCTCCGGCCTCATCGTCAAACTGATCGTCAAGATCAAATCCGGCAGCGGCTATAAGGAAGATGACAGGACCTGGGAAGATTTTAAATAGTCGTGACAGATTCGAAAAGTGTTTTGCGGGCGTCTTTCTTTTCGGGAGACGCCTTTTATTTGTCGTTTTTTGTCACCACGCTCTTCATGCGTCATACGGCGTTTTCATCCCCGTACTACCCTTCAATACTTTTTCAGTACCTAAATCGACCTCATTTATGCTCTGAAAAGGTATTCAGCCGCTTTATTACTTTTTCAATGCACAAAATCTCTTCTTTTGTGCACTGAAAAAGTATTATCAGAGAATTGAATTGCATTTCTTAATGTATAATGAACACGACAAGAAGCAAATAATTCAAGGGTGTTTGGTCCGACAATGAACATTACGGTCATATGTGATGTGCTCGGTGAGCCCAATAACGGAACGAGCGTAGCAGCATATAATCTCATAAACCATCTGAAGTCTCAGGGACACAATGTCACTGTCGTATGTTGTGATGCCGATAAGAAGGGCGAGAGCGGGTTCCGCATCGTTCCGACTCTGAATCTGGGACCCATACTCAATGCGGCTCTGGCTCGAAATGAGGTGGTGCCTGCAAAAGCGGATGCCGCGATCCTTGAAGATGCGATCAAAGGCGCAGATGTCGTTCATCTCCTGATGCCGTTCCCTCTGTCGTGGAAGGCGGTAAAGATATGCGAGAAATACGGCGTTCCGATGACTTCGAGCTTTCATGTGCAGGCTGAGAATTTTACCTGTCACATCGGCTTGATGAAGTCGGGCCTCGCTACAAAGGAAGTCTATAAATACTTCTACAAAAAGGTCTACAGTCACTGCGCCCTGACGCACTATCCGACAGAATTCATAAAGGAAGATTTCGAGAGCAACATCAAAAAGCACGTGCCTTCGATGGTCATCTCCAACGGTGTGTCGGAATCATTCTTTGAACCCGCTCCGGCGGAAGCAGTTAACAGACAGAAAGCGAAGAACAAAGATAAGTTCACGATCGTGGTCGTCGGAAGATATTCATCCGAGAAAGCCCAGCAGGTGCTGATAAAAGCCATCGCAAAATCAAAGTATAAGGACAGGATCAAGCTGATCATGGCCGGCGAAGGTCCGAAAGGCAAGCGTTACAGACGTCTGGCAAAAAGAAACGGCGTTGACTGCGAGATGCGTTTCATCGAGCACGAAGAGCTAAAGGAAGTGCTGAATGCCGCAGATCTTTATGTTCATACTGCATATGTGGAGCTCGAGTCTATCGCATGTCTGGAAGCGATCGTTACGGGACTTGTGCCCATCATCTGCAATTCCAAGAGGAGCGCTGCCAGGTTTTTCGCTCAGGATGACCGATGTCTTTACAGAAAATGGGATTCCGAGGATCTGAAAAATAAGATCGAATATTTCATGGATAACCCTGATGAGCTCAGCGCCTGCAAGGAAAAATACAGGGCCCAGGCGAATGTCTCAAGGCTTACCGAATGCATGAATAAAATGGAAGAGATGCTCACTGAAGCTTCGGAAATGCGCAAGAAAGAGGCCTGATCCATGAAGGAAAGAACGGTCTATTACTCGGATCTGTTAAATGACGATTTCGCCGGAACAAATATCAACACCAAAGATCTTCCCGACAATTACAGTTATTTCCCTAAAACAGCCCTAAGACGCGGATTCTCGTGCGCGCTTTACCATGCGGCAGGTCCACTGGTATGGTTTCTTCAGAAAATAGTTTACGGTGAGAAGATCGTCGGCCGGAAAAAGCTCAAGGGTTACCGCAAGGACGGGTTCTTCCTCTACGGCAACCACACCAGGACGATGGGGGACGCATACTGCCCCGGACTTTTGGTGTGGCCTAAGAAGGCATATATCGTAGCAGGACAGGATGCTTTCTCGATCCCCGGAATAAGAAGGATCGTGGAGGATCTCGGCGGAATAGCCCTTCCTTCAGGCAGAAAGGGATTTAAGAAGTATTCGCAGGCAATTCGCCGCCATTCAGAGCTTTGTCACATTGTTACACTCTACCCGGAAGCGCATATCTGGCACCAATATACCGGCATCCGGCCTTTCAGGTCAGCTGCCTTCCACTACCCTGCCGAGACCGGAAAACCCGTCTTCACTTTCACTACGACCTGGCAGAAGAGAAAGCTGCTCCCCGGCGCGAGAACGGTCGTTTACGTCGACGGTCCTTTCATCCCCGATATGGACCTTCCGATGGACAGGCGCAAGGAAACCCTGCGCAACCAGGCTTACGAAGCCATGACAAAGAGTGCAAAAAACTCGAATTATGAGAAAATACATTATGTGTACAGGCCAAAGGAAGAAACTGCCGCGCCGTCATAAAAGCCCCAGACTAAAGGAGCCATGCTTTGAACAATCAAGCCCTCAAAAAGCTCATACCATTGCTCATGCTGATATACACTATCGCAGGTTTTCTGGGCTTCATATATGAGGAGATCTGCGTTTACATCAATGACGGAGTATTGGTCAAACGCGGCACGACTTACGGGCCCTGGATACCGATCTACGGATTCGGCTGCCTTCTTATATATTTCCTGACGGTAAGGTTCAGAAAGAAACCCTGGCTGGTATTCCTTGTAAGCGCGCTGTCCTGCGGGTCTTTGGAACTGGCAACGGGATTCGTGCTCGATAAGTTTTTCCACATCAGACTGTGGGATTACTCTCTCGTGATACTGAATTGGGGCAATCTTAACGGTTATATATGCGTGAGATCGGTAATAACGTGGGGACTGTTCGCGCTGATCCTGATGTATGTCATTCTGACACCTGTGGAAAAACTCCAGGATAAGCATCCGAAGGTGTTTAACGTGATCGCCATATCTCTTTTCGCACTGTTCATACTGGACATTATCTTAAGTCTTACGGTCAAAAAGGCCCTGCAGGCGTGACATAAGGGAATATAGATGAATAAAGAATATCTCAAAAACAGATTTCCGATGCTGATGCTCATTTTCGCCTTCGGCGGTATTTTCGGATTCATTTATGAGGAGATATTCTACCGTTTCGATCTGGGGGAATGGGTCAAGAGAGGCACTACTTTCGGACCCTGGATCCCGATCTACGGGTTCGGCGGGATACTGATCCTCGGATTGACCTACAAGGTAAGAAAGAACCCTTTTCTTGTCTGCCTTTTGGCGACGGTAGCTTCCGGCATCCTGGAACTTGCTACCGGCTGGGTCATCCTGACGGTCTGGGGCATCAGACTCTGGAATTACAACGAAGAGATCCTTAACTGGGGCAATATCGGCGGGTTCGTATGTGCCAGATCTGTCCTTTTCTTCGGAATTTCCGGCATTTTCCTGAGGTTTGTGGTGGTGCCGGTCTTTGAGAAGCTCGAAAATAAGATGCCGAAGAACGCATGGCTTGCCTTGTGTTTCATACCGGCGGGCCTTTTTATCGCAGACATCATAATAAGCCTTATTGTCAGGGCAGCCGGCTGAAAAAATTTTTCCTGATTTTTCCCGCTTGATATAAATAAATTTTTACATTATGTTAATGGAAGTTAACATACCATTTTGTTAGCATATATTTATTATTTTAGATATTTGCGTAGGTTGAATAGAAGCGATATTGGCTGAATTACAAGGAATCTGAATATGTCTGATAACAAAAGAAAACAGGAAGATGCCAATACCATAAGGCTTGATCTGCAGTTCAATAAGTCCCACGAAGACATTAAGCTGGTCGGGCTTGTTGTCATCGGACTTGTTATCAACCTGCTCCTGAATAAAATTGTAACTCTGCTAGGTCTCCCTTTATATTTTGACTGCATCGGCACTATTTTAGCTGCGATCGTCGGCGGTTTCATGCCTGCGGTTCTGGTCGGATTCTTTACAAATATCCTGAGCAGCTTATCAGATACCTCCAATCTTTATTACGGGGTCCTTAACGTCCTTATCGCCATTGTCGCAGCGGCTTTTTCGCAGAAAAAGTATTTCAGGAAGATAACCTGGAAGCTGATAATCCCCACGATCTGTTTTATCCTCATAGGAGGCGGTCTTGGCTCCGTCATCACATGGGGACTTTACGGCAACACAATGGGCGATGAGCTTGCTTCATCTCTTGCAGGCAGGATCTATACCAATGTAGTCCAGGATGCTTTCTGGGCGCAAATGTACGCAGGAGTCATTATGGATATTCCGGATAAGGTAATCAGCGTTATCTTTGCCTTCATTCTCTATAAGCTCTATCCCAAGAAGTTCAAACCCGAGAAAGACAAAGTTAATCTTGCAACACTTGCCCAGAAGGGCATATCTTTGAGCGGAAAGATCATCATATCCGTCGTCCTTATCTTCTCAATGGCTGCAGCGGTCGTAACTTACGTAAGTTTTAACCAGTTCAGGGATACTCTGGTATCTTCTGAGGCCCAGTATGCTACTGATACCGCGAAATTCGCGGCAACACTGATCGACGGCGACAAGGTGGATGAATATCTGAGGCGTAAGGACAGCGCGGAAGGATATTTCCGTATCAAACGCTACTACAGCCTGATCTGGAACAGTTCGGACAGGATCCAGTACCTGTATGTTTACCAGATCCAGGAAGACGGCTGTCATGTTGTCTTTGACGTGGATACTCCCGACACCCCGGGTTCCGAGACCGGTACGGTCATCCCGTTTGATGAGAGCTTCGCTCCCTATATAGATGATCTTCTTGCAGGAAAAGAGATCGATCCGATTATTACCGACGACACCTACGGATGGCTGCTTTCATCTTACGTTCCCGTATATGACAGCAACAACAGATGTAAGTGCTATGTATGCGTAGACGTATCGATGCCTAATATTTCAGACATAGAGAGAACATTTACATTCAAGATCACGACCATCCTTTTGGGATTCCTTGTCATGGTCCTCACTTTGAGCGTATATCTCGCAAAGCGTTTCATCGTCTCTCCTGTAAACAGTCTTGCCAAGCTAACCAGCGACTTTGCCTATACTGATGATGAGGCACGCGAGGGCACGCTCGAGAGTATCAAGGAACTTGAGATCAAGACCGGAGACGAGATCGAACATCTTTATAATTCCATCGCTAAAACAACCTTTGACACGGTCAATTACATCAACGAGTCCCAGCGCAAGAATGAAGCCATCTCGACATTCCAGAGCGGCATGATCAATGTAATGGCAGACCTTGTCGAGAGCCGTGACCAGTCAACCGGAGAACACATCAAGAATACTTCATCTTATGTCGAGATCATCTGTGACGAACTTATCAAGGAAGGTAAATATGCCGACATCCTTGACGAGGAATTCAAGAACAACATCGTTTCTTCCGCTCCTATGCATGATATCGGCAAGATCAAAGTATCTGACACGATACTCAATAAACCGGGCAAGTTCGAACCTTGGGAATATGAGATCATGAAGACTCATGCCGAAGAAGGCGCCAAGATCATCCGCACGGTCAAAAAGACCGTTGATAATCAGGAGCTCAAGGAAAACTATCTGGGCGAGGCCGAGAACATGGCTCACTACCATCACGAAAAGTGGAATGGCCAGGGCTATCCCTGCGGTCTTAAGGGCGAAGAGATCCCTCTGTCCGCAAGGATCATGGCAGTTGCAGATGTTTTCGACGCTCTGGTAGCAAAACGTGTATATAAACCTGCAATGCCGTTTGAAAAGGCTATTTCAATAATCAAGGAAAGCTCCGGCGAGCATTTCGATCCCGCGATCGTAGAAGCATTCCTGAATGCCGAAGATAAGATCCGTGCAGTAACGGAACAGATCCACTGACGGATAAGAAAAGAGGATTTTAGATGAACAGGATCGATATCTGGGATGCCGGTGAATACAATTATCCTTTAGCTTTTGAATTTGCACCGAACTTAAGACCGTACCTGATAGAAGACGGTAAAGATCACCCCTGCATCCTTATTCTCCCCGGCGGCGGTTATGCCGTAGTGGTTCCTCCAGAAGGTGAACTGGTGGCAAAAAGGTTTAACGAACTCGGCTACAGCTGTTTTGTCATGACTTACACGACAAACCAGCTCATGCGCTCCCCGGTAATGGATCAGGCAATGAAAGATCTTGCCAGGGCCATCCGGTTTGTGCGAAAGAATGCTTCCCTTTATCACGTTAAGGCTGATCAGATCTTTGTCTGCGGTTTTTCAGCTGCAGGGCACGTATGCGCTTCAGTCTGCGATTACTGGGACGAGATCACGGATCCCAATCCCGAATACAGCGATATATCCTGCCGTCCCGATGCTGCGATCCTTTCTTATCCCGTTATCACTTCAGGCGAATATGCACATCAGGATTCATTCCGTTTCCTTCTCGGCGCGGATATTTACGACCGTGATGACATTGAAGCAAAAACTCTTTTGGATAAATATTCACTCGAAAAGCACGTCAAGGAGAACAATCCTCCCTGCTTTATCTGGCAGACAGAGACTGACGATCTGGTACCCGTTCAGAACAGTTATCTTTATGCCGCAGCGCTGAAGGAAAAGGGCGTCCGTTATGAATACAAGACCTTCCCCAGAGGTTTCCACGGTCTGTCCATTCCCACAGATGACTGGGCCCGGGGAAAGCACGGCGAACCCTATACGGCAGAACAGAGTTTTGCCCTCGTCAATGCCATTAAAGCGGGACTCATAGATGCACCTGAAAACGGGGCTGAGAGCCTTTTGGATTTCCTGAAGCCATGGCCCTACGATCCCGATGCCGAGAAATACCCTGAAGTCTGTGTATGGCCTGAACTGGCAGACGCGTTCCTGAAGACTCTTTAAGATTCAGGCAGCGGTCCTCATTCTTCCTCGGGGATAACGATTCCTCCGAAGTATTCGGGAACGCCGTTGTCGTCATTAATGATGAATCCTCTTGTATAAAGAACGACATAGTTGCCATCCTTCCTGCGGGCCCGGTACCTGATCGGCAGCATTTTTGCACTTCCGCGCAAAGCCGTCTCAACAGCATGATTAAAGATCGCCACATCATCGGGATGTATGCATTTAAGCAGGACCTTGTCTGCCTGATACATATATTCGGATTCAATTCCGAAGTCATCAGTGAACGACAGGGACCAGCGCGAGAAATCGTAACGCATATCGTTAAGATAGATATATCCTCCACCTGCCACGGTAAACAGAGCAGAGAACATGGCATTGAGCTTGCGGCGTCTCTCATCCGGAATCGGAATGCCGGATGATTCCATGCCCATTGAAGCATAATCATTCTTTCTGGACTTAAGATCACCCTTGTTCTCATACATAAGATGATCGGCACGGCACAGCACATCCGCAAGTTTCCTGTCACCTTCCTCATATACGGCCATTCCGGATGCCACGACCGGACCTGTTCTTGTCTTTCTGTTGACCTCTGCCTCTTCTCTGAATCTTTCCAGAAGAGCCTCACGGTGCTCGTAATCGTGGTCTTTTATCACTACGACAAATTCATCACCGCCGACCCTGAAGACCGGACTGTGCTGGAATACACTGCATATCAGATTGCTCGTCGCCTGTATCGCTTCATCGCCAAAGTTATGACCCATTGTATCGTTAATGTATTTCAGGTCATTAATATCACACATGACGACTCCGATCTTCAGATCTTCATCTCCTGAACTGATCTTCCTGTCGATCTTTTCCTCATATTCCTTATAAGCATTACTGTTCTTTACGCCAGTCAGTTCATCGCGTCTTGCCATAAGCTCGGCAGACATAAGATCCTTCTTCTGTTCCTCTTTTTCGAGGAATTCCCTCTCCACGTTTTCGAGGCAGAACACGACATGCTTCTTGTCTTTGCACATTATCTCAATGTGACGCATATGGATTACTTTGCCGCCGACCAAAGCTCTGAAATTAACAGTGTAATTTCCGGTATCCGAGAGATTTTTGATCACATTCTCTTTGTCGTAGACCTTTCTCATGAGATCAAGATCGCCGGGATGGATGAACACATGCGCATTCTTAACGGCATCGGCAAAAAAGTCGCTGCCTTCGCCCGGAAATTCCGAATTGTCCAGGAATTCATCTTCGGCAAAGACTATATAATGCCCGGTCTCTATGTTCACATAGTAAACACATTCGAAATGTCCCGCGAACGAGAAAGCTATCTGGTTGAAAATGTCAGGATCGGTGATCATCATTCTTTCCCCGTCTTTCTTAATGAGGCGTTAATCGAACCACTGTTTTTCGAAATCTTCCAACGGTACAGGTTTTGAGAAGTAATAACCCTGATAGAGCTTACATCCCATCGCATAAAGCTTCTCATATTGCCTTGCCGTCTCTACACCTTCGGTAAGCGTATCTATCCCGAGGTCTTCCGACATATTGATAATATTCTTGATGATCGTATTTGCCTTTATGTTGCTTTCGGAATCCTTAAGGAACTGCATGTCGATCTTGATGACGTCAATATCCATATCCTTAAGCAGATTGAGAGATGAGTAACCGCTTCCGAAGTCATCCATCTCGACTATGAATCCGTATTCACGGAGTTCTTTTACAAGTTTAAGTATGTCTATCGATCCCGTCATTATGGCAGTCTCCGTGATCTCGACCCTGAGCTTGACAGGTTCGATGCCAAACTCCTCTACAAGTTTCTTAAGTTCTGAGACAACATCCATGTAATAGAAATCTTTAGGTGAGATATTGATCGAGATGAAATTATCAATGCCTCTTTTCTTCCAGTCAGCGAGGATCTCACAGACGCATCTCCACATGTGCCTATCCACATCTGCTATCAGGCCGTTACGCTCAAATACAGGTATGAACATTCCGGGGTTCATGAAGCCTTCATCAGGATGTATCCATCTTACTAGTGCTTCGGCTCCGGCGAGCATGCCGCGCGAGTCTACGATCGGCTGTAGATAAGGGCGTATCTGCCTTGTCTCAATGGCTTCTTTGACCTGGTTGGAAATAAGCTGGTTATGGATCAGCTCATTTCTCAGTTTATCGTCATAATAGATTATGTGCTTTTTGTAATCATCTCTGATCATAGTCGCAGCAAGCCTTGCGCTGTCGAAGAACAAAGGAATGTCTGTCTCATCATCCGGATTTATATCATAGATTCCTATGTGGATCAGAATGCGGTGCTCGAGGTTATCATCCTTAACCGTAAAATTCTCAAGCCTCTTCTCAATGATATCCAGGTTCAGGGTATCCTTGTCGAGCAGGATGCCGAAAGAATCAGTAGACAATCTGCCGTACAATACTTTTTTGCTGGTGTTGTTGCTTATATAGTCGGCAATGTGCTTGATCGTATAATCTCCGAATTCACTTCCGAATACGTCATTTATCAGTTTGTAATTGGTAACCTCGATAAACCCGATCATATAATTTGTATTACGATCATTTTCGAGCCTTTTTCTTATATTCTCATAGAGATATTCCTTTGTATAAATGCCCGTGAGCGAATCATGTGTTGCCCTGTACATCTCGCGCTTCATCTCACGCTGGTCTTCAGTAATATCGCGGACGCTTAAATATGAACCGATAACTTTTTTCTTATCGTTAACTACGGACTTCATCGAGAGGAAATAATACATTGCCTCATCACCTGTTCCGAGCGTTATTCTTTTTGACCAGCCGCTGCCGCTAAGATCTATGTCATCAAACAGGAAATTAAGATCAGCCTTTACTTCATCGTAATTTTCCTTGTTGATACCGACAAGCATTTTACCCGGCTCATTTACCCATATGCACTTTCCGCTTCTGTCAAAGAAGAACAGTGCATCCGGCATTTCTGACGCCATACTGGCGAGCATTCGGTCCAAAAGCTTAAGCGGCCTGTATTTCAAAGCAAAGAAATATACAAGAAGTCCGAATATTCCGAAGCCTACCATGGAGATATCAAGCGGCTGTCTTGAGAATATGTAATATGATTCGACCGCAACCGTAGCGATCATAGAGAAAAGGATTACCCTGTATTTCTCCTTGTAGACCTTGGTTGCCTTTATTGTCTTAACAGCGAAAATGATCAGGATGGCAAAGAATAATCCGTAGCATATGACCCTGTGGTATGTCTGACCCAGATAAGGAACAAGTCTGAAATATGCACGCTCTTCGACCATGATCGGTTCGGTCGAGAAAGAACAATTGAAGAACGGATTCAGGGTATATAAGATCATATCTAAAGCGAAGAAGATCAGGATCGGTATCTGTAACGTTTTCTTAGGTTTTCCTATATCACAATAGATATGTGTAAAGTACCACGACGAATAGACTGCAACATCCATGCCTATGAAATAGATGTAATAACCTATGGTGGAGATAAGCTGGGCAGATGAGATAATGAGTATCAGGTTTCCCAGAACCGGTGTAGCCATTCCTGCTATAAGAAATGCAACTGCTTTTCCGACGGGCTTTTTCGAACACATGGAAAAAACCATGCAGACAAGAAGTGAGATTATCAGTATGGAAAAGATCACTGATAAAGCTATTCTCATATTGTACCCGCCTCTTTCAAAGATAGCTTTATTTTATCACGCGTATAAATATTTCTCATTTACACGCATGTTACCGGTTATTCATAATTTCAATACATACTGCGGTATAATCTCATGGTAGAAAACACTTATATGCGGGGTGATCATTTTGGAAATCAAAGACAGCAGGATCGATGCGGGAAAGGCATTTGACTGGGGAAAAACCTCCGAAAAATACGCTAAATACAGGGACATATACCCGCCGGTTTTTTATCAGAAGGCAGCTGACAGAGGGCTTTGCGTCAAAGGACAGAAAGTGCTGGATCTCGGTACCGGCACAGGAGTATTGCCGCGGAACATGTATAAGTTCGGTGCAGAATGGGTCGGAACGGATATCTCGCCGGAACAGATAGAACAGGCAAAAAGGCTTGCTTCGGAAGCCGGCATGACTATTGAATTCAAAACAGTATCAGCTGAGAAGATAGACTTCCCTTCAGAAACATTCGACGTGTTAACAGCATGCCAGTGCTTCTGGTATTTTGACCACCAGAAAGTTGCACCCGAATTCCACCGCATTCTCAAAAAGGACGGAAGGCTCGTGATCCTTTATATGGCGTGGCTTCCCTTTGAAGATGAGATCGCCGGAAAGAGCGAGGATCTCGTCCGGAAATACAATCCTGCCTGGACAGGCGGCAAAGAGACAAGACATCCCATCTGGATACCTGATGTTATGTATGACTATTTCGATATGGAAGATCACGAGGAATACGATGTAAAAGTGCCGTTCACGAAAGAATCATGGCATGGCCGCATGTTCGCGTGCAGAGGAGTCGGCGCATCATTGTCTCACGAAGAGCTTGCCAGATGGGATGCTGAACACAGGGAACTCCTCAAGGACGCACCTGATAATTTTGATGTGCTTCACTACGCGGCTATCGCTGTTCTTAAAAGGAAAGACTTATGATCGAATACAGGATAGCAACAAAAGATGATATTGACCTCCTGATGAGCAGCAGGCTTGAGATGCTCCGTGTCGTAAACGGTCTGTCTGACGATTACGAATATTCGGATGAGATCGTGAATGAGAGCCGCGACTATTTTCTTAACGGCGACCAGACGACAATTCTCGCATTAGATGACGGTAAAGTCATTGGTTGCGCGTCCATGAGCTACATGCGCATAATGCCGACATTCTCGCATCCGACGGGAAAGCGCGCCCACCTCATGAATGTTTACACGAGAAACGAATACCGCCGTCAGGGTATCGCCAGAAAGATGGTCGGGATGCTGATCGATGAAACCTGGAAAAGAGGCGCTACGGAGATCAGTCTTGATGCCACCACAATGGGAAGACCGCTTTATGAGAGCCTGGGATTTACCGACTCCACAGAATGCATGGTATTGACGAGGGAAAAGTGAAAGTATCTTTAAGACAGGCAGAAAGAGAGGATCTTCCGACGATCTGGGAGATGCAGATCGAAGCTTTTCGCGACCTTCTCGAGACATATCAGGACTATGACATAAGCCCCGGTGCTGAAAACATAGATAAGATCGTTGCACGGTTCGAGCAGCCTTGGACGACATACTACTTCATTGAAGCTGAAGGTGCTGACGTCGGCGTGATCAGGATAGTCGACAAAAAGGACGGCTCAAGAAAGCGCATCTCTCCCTTGTGGATCATGAAAGAATACCGCGGCAGGGGCTATGCGCAGGACGCGATCCTCGCCGTCGAAGAGATCTACGGAGCTGATCACTGGTGCCTCGATACCATCCTTCAGGAAAAAGGCAACCTCCATCTCTATGAGAAGATGGGCTACCATCAGACGGGCCGCGTGGACCACATCAGCGACCGGATGGATATAGTTTATTACGAAAAGGATTACTGAAATGAATTACAAAATCATAGATAAAGAAACATATTACCGCAAAGGCGTTTTCCGTCATTTCACGGAAGACTGCAAATGCTCAGTCTCAATGACTGCGCGCCTCGACGTGACTGATCTCGTTAAATATTCGAAGGAAACTGACACCAAGTTCTACATCAACTTCCTATACCTCTTATGCAAGGTCCTGAATTCGAGAGATGACTACAAGATGGCTTATCTCTGGCAGACTGATGAGCTGGTCTGCTACGACGTGATAAATCCTATACAATACATTTTCCACGAGGACACCGAGACCTGCACACCTGTGTACACAAACTATTCGGCAGACTATAAAGAGTTCTATAAGAATGCGTCCTCCGATATCGAGATGGCAAAAAACACGCGTGAATATCTGCTCGATCCTCAGAACCATCCTAACTGGTTCGATGCATCTTATGTATCGTGGCTGTCTTATGACTCTCTGAATGTCGAGCTGCCCGACGGATACATCTACCTTGCGCCGATCATCAACTGGGGCAGATACAGAGAAGAAGACAGCCGGCTTATGATGCCCCTCACCGTCCGTCTGAACCATGCGGTCGCCGACGGATTTCTGGTGGCAAATGTTTACCGTTTATTGGAAAAAGAGATCGAGGCATTCTGCCGGAGGTGACTTATGAGATTACGTGCATATACCAAAGAAGATTCACCGGTCATCGCGAAGTGGGTCAGAACGGAAAAGGAATTATATCAGTGGTCAGCTTCCATCTACGGCTTCTACCCTCTCCTGCCGTACAGCATCGATGACAACTACGTTAATGCCATGAAGAGCGGCCGTTTCATTCCGTTGACAGCTGTAGATGACGAAGGGCGCCCCGTCGGTCATTTTATTATCAGATATCCCAATGAAAACGACGATTCTTCGGTAAGGATCGGTTTTGTCATCGTAGATCCGAACATCCGCGGAAAAGGCTGCGGACGCGAGCTTATGAAGCTTGCAGTAGATTATGTAAAAGATAATCTGACGGCAACAAGAGTCGATCTCGGTGTTTTCGAGAACAACCCTAAAGCAAAGAAATGCTATTCATCTGTCGGTTTCAAAGACTATGGATCACACACTGTAGAGACTCCATTTGGTCAATGGTACTGTACTGATATGGAGTTGTATCTGTAAAGAATAAAGTTTCAACCTTGCATTACACTGCCTCAGTTTTTCAGCGCACGCTGCAGATAGAAATTAATATTGCGGTTCTGAACCCTGTACTCCTTGGGTGTCAGGCCGCAGTCTTTTTTCAGCACATTCGTGAAATAGCTCTGGCTGGGGAACGCCAGTGACGCAGATATCTCCGCAATCGAATACGAAGATGACGCGAGCATTGATTTGGCAGTCTCAAGCTTTTTTGCAAGGATGTATCCGCTGACGGAATTCCCCGTTTCCTGCTTGAACAGTCTCGAAAAATAGGGCGCCGACAGATTGGTAACAGACGCCAGTGTCTCCAATGTGATCCTGGTGTGCAGATGCTCGTAAATATAGTTGATCGCGGTGCTGACGGCTTTTGAAGTGACGGTGCTCCTTTGAAGGTTCTGCATCTGCTTCGTGTAATGAAGGCACATCTCATTATGTATCTCGGAGATCTCTTCAGGCGTTGACGCTTCATCAGCAAGACGTATGTAGTAATCACTCAAAGAATACGCTTCAGCCTGCGAGAGTCCTCCCGAGATACAGAAACGGGCGATCAGGGCCGTCGTGATCGTCAGGTGATACTTGAGGTTCTGAAGCGGATCATCGGAAAGGACGCCAAGGCCTTTCTTCATGTGGAACGGCTCATTGAGGAGCGAACGCACCTTACGGAGATTTCCTGACCGGATCGTCTCGTAAAAATCCATCTCCGGTGCCAGCGGAGCCCGGAAGAATTCATACTCTCTGTGAAGGAACTCCTGATATGAGATCTTCTTGTGCTGAACGGGCATTTTCTGTCCTCCGGACATATATGTCAAATAAGCGTGATAAACGGGCTCTACATCAGTCATTATAGCATGAAAAAGCAAAAACAAGATAACAAAAGGCAATAATGGCGCGGGGTGGATTTGATATTTTGAGGGCAGATAAGGACATTAATCCAAGGAGGCATATATGAAGAGCAAGAAGATCTTAAGTTCGCTCATAGCCGTTGCAATGCTCCTGCCCATGGCAGCATGTGCGCCAAAGAAGACTGAAACACCACAGCTTGAAGGCTACAATCTTCTCTGGAGCGACGAGTTCGACGGCAAGAAGCTCGATGAGACCAAATGGAACCGTGAAACTCACGAACCCGGCTGGACAAACAACGAGCTTCAGGAATACACCAATTCTGACGAGAACATTTTCGTCCGCGACGGCAATCTCGTTCTCAAGGCAGTAAAGACCCAGAAGGACGGTGCGGATTATTACACTTCCGGAAAAGTCACAGGCTGGAACAAGACTGATTTCCAGTACGGCAAGGTTGTCGTTTCAGCTAAGGTTCCTGAGGGTCAGGGACTCTGGCCCGCTATCTGGATGATGCCGAACCAGGAATCCAAATATGGCCAGTGGCCTAAGTGCGGAGAGATCGACATCATGGAATCTCTAGGCAACGACACTTCCATCTCCTACTCTACGATCCACTACGGCGAGCCCCACGCTGAACAGCAGGGTACCATCACCAAGACCGGAGATGAGAGCTTCTCCGCCAAATTCCATGAATACTCAGTCGAGTGGGAGCCCGGTGAAATGCGTTTCTACACGGACGACGAACTCGTACTTACGGTAAATGACTGGTTTACGGCAGTTGCAGGCGCAGACGACAAGCCTTATCCTGCACCTTTCGACCAGCCCTTCTATGTTCAGATGAACCTCGCAGTCGGTGGGAACTGGCCCGGAAATCCTGATGCTACAACAGATTTTTCGAAAGCAGAATTCCTCGTTGATTACGTCCGTGTTTATCAGAAGGCAGAGTACGACACCAACGTAACCAAGCCTACAAAGTCATTCCGCGAAGCGCTTCCCGACGGTAACTTCATCCGTAACGGTGACTTCTCCGTGGCAGAAGACCTGACTGACGATGTCGACTGGAAGTTCCTCCTCTTCTTCGAGGGTGAAGGCGCTGCAGAGATCAAGGACGGCGAGATGATCATCACATCGACCAACTGCGGTACGGAGGAATACTCCGTCCAGCTTGTCCATCCGGATCTGCCATTGTATAAAGGTCACAAGTACAAGATAACCTTCGATATCCGAGCGGATGAGCCACGAAAATGCATAGTGTGCGTCTCAGCTCCGAATGTCGACTGGATCCGCTACTTCCCTGATACTTCGATCGACTTAACGACCGAATGGCAGACCTTCGAATTCACTTTCGACATGACCGAGAAGGATGACAACAACGGACGTCTCGAGTTCAACATGGGTAAGCACGGTGACACGGCTACGATCCATATCACTAATGTAAGAGTAGAAGAGATCTGAAACAATTCACTTCCCGAATGAAAAACGGGGTTGTCTATACAGGCAGCCCCGTTTTTTATATCCGCATTCCTGATTAATACACAATTTTCTTATTATTAACATTGAATAAACCCATCCTCAAAAGAAAAAGATAAAATAGATAGTATAGAATTTGTAATTTTGTGTCCATACAGGAAGAGCAAAGGAACGGCAAGTGACGAATTCAAAAGAAACGGGAAAGAGATCAGGATTAAAGACCACACGCGGTAAAAGATATATCCGTGTGCTGATGGTATTTGTGCTTCTTGCAGTTGTAGCCGTAGGCGGAGGTCTTTTCACGAGCATCACGATGTTCAAAAAAAATGCCACCTCCTATAGGGAAGAAACACTCAGAAAAGCTGCCAGGCTTGCAATCTCCGAGATCGATCCTGACAAGATAGATTACTGGCTCGAAAACGGAGCGGACGAAGAATACTTCGAGACAAAAGAAGAACTTCAGCACATTTTGGACAATACACCGTTCCTTCAATACCTGTATGTGGTCCAGGCTCACGAGGACGGATTCCACATCGTTTATGATCTGACGACGTCAGACGGAGAGCTGGCCGATTACCTGGAAGTGGAGCCCAGTGAGCTTGATATCGGTCATGTATATCCTTTTGATAAGTCATTTGAAAAACATATCCCCGATCTTCTGTCAGGCAAAGGTATCGATATTATTGAGACCAATGACGAATACGGATGGCTTCTTACCACTTATGTACCGGTCATCAACAGTGCCGGTGAGTGCAAGGGATATGTGGGAACCGACATTTCGATGCTCGGTATCAGTGCATATACCAACGCATTTACGATCTGGGTATTAGTCATCTCACTTATATTCCTGACAGGAGTCGGACTCGTCGGCATGATGGTCGCTTCTTATACCCGCCACGCAGACGAACTCGACCTTTCTTCCGAACAGCAGGACAGAGACCAGAAGATCCTTCAGGAGATCATTGAGTCATACGCCCAGGTGGTTGACGCCAAAGACCCTTATACAAACGGTCATTCCTCACGTGTTGCCGAATACGCGGTTAAGATCGCCGAGCTGGCCGGCAAGAGCGATGAGGAATGTCAGCAGATCTACTTCACTGCACTTCTTCACGACGTTGGAAAAGTAGGCATACCGGATTCCATAATCAATAAGCCCGGCAAGCTCACCAAGGATGAATTCGACATCATCAAACAGCATCCTGAAAAGGGCAACCTCATCCTCTCACAGATCGATGCATTTTCCTACCTCAGCGTAGGCGCCCATTTCCATCACGAGCGCTACGACGGCAAAGGCTATCCTAACGGACTCAAGGGTGAAGAGATCCCTGAGATCGCGAGGATCATCGCCTGTGCTGATGCGTACGATGCCATGACTTCAAGAAGAAGCTACCGTGATCCGATCCCGCAGCATATCGTACGTGAGGAATTCGTAAAAGGCATCGGCACGCAGTTCGACCCTGAATTCGCAAGAAACATGCTTCATCTCATAGATCTCGATGCCGAGTACGCCATGAAGGACCGCGAAGAGAACAAGGAACTCCGCGACAGGAAAGAGATCCTTATAAGCTACCGCAGAAGTACCATATCACCCGGTGTGCTGCTCAGTCCGAACATGACTTCCATAAAAGTGCGTATAAGTCCTGATATTCCCGGTTCCGGAAATACTCCCAAGCCGTCGGTGCTGTTGTTCGACTCGCTGGACGGACACATGCATGAGATCGAAAAAGACAAAAAAGAGATGCTCGACTTCGAATACGGTGAGATTTGGTTCAATGGAAATCACACCGTTTCGGGTGCCCGGAAAATGGAGTCTAAGATCACCGAAGATACATCAGCCAAAAACGGTCAGTACACGATCGAAGCCGTCAGGATAAAAGATCATGCTCTTGTAAGGATCAAAGGCAACGGACAGGCATCAGAAACGATAATCGCGCTTCCGGACAGTTCAAGATACTTATATCTCGCCCTCACCGGAGAACACTGTCTCTTCAGTGACATCCAACTCATGCAGTCTGACCACACGGAACCTGAGGATTACATTCCGAGGATCGCCGAAAAGATCAGTTACATCAATGTTCCTGAAGGCGACGTGCCGAATGTTCAGGCTGACGGATACAGGTCTTCTTCCACAGACGGTATACTTCTTAAAGATAAACTGAAGATCTCATTCCACACGATGAGCCTTCCGACCGCAAGACTTGTCTGGCACTGTCCTTTTATTTGCCTTTTCAATTCTGAAACCGGCACAGTTGACGGAAAGGATTACAGGGAGTTTGCGCTTATGAGACTTGACGGTGAATGCTGGGAAGGAGATCCGGACAGCACCTTGGATCTTAAAGTCACCAAAACAAGTGATTTCAAGGACTGGAATTACTGGAAACAGTTTAATCTCGAAGGTTATGATGTTACGGTCAACATCGTAAGAGAAGGAAATGATATCGTCACCACCACCGAAAACGGAGGAATATCAATAAAGGCACTTACCAAACTGAGCATTGAGCCGAAGAACATTTATGTTGCGCTCACCGGAGACCAGTGCGCGATTACCAATATCAGGATAGAAAAGTGAGAGGAACAGGCTGACTGAAAGAATATGGGAACCGATAAGGAAAAGAAAAAAGAGAAGAAAAAACAAAAGTATACACATAAGTATGATCACATAGACAACAATTATCTGATCTTTGACAGCCGCATCTCGAATGCCATGACTTTGTGCGGCATAGCAACCGGCATCTCATGCCTGTTCTTCGGCGTGACCCCGTTCGGCGTTCTGCTATACATGATGGCAGTATTAGAGAGAACTCAGGAATACATAAACCAGTCTACGTTCATATTGATAACCTGCGGAGCTGCCATAGTGGGAAGCCTGGTCCTTTCGATAATTGCCAAGGTCAAATACCGCGAAAGCAGATGGGCCGTGGCAAACATAGTTTATATCAGCATTAACATGGTGAAATCATTCCTGGTCGCCTTTTTCTTCGTCTGGCTCATGAACACTTACGGAACCACCTGAAAACGTTTTCGGGAACAATGGTAAAATGTGGAAAAGACTGAGAGGAGTACCGGTATGTCCACTGAAAAAGGCAAAGGTCTTTCCGGATTATTGTGCGGGCTTTCCACCGCTCTGATGATCATCAGCAACCTGCTCGCTCCTGTGGGCATGGTGATATGGCTTGATGCGGCCACTCAGAGACAACAGGATACGGACGTGATCGATGCCATGATCGTAATGGTCATTTGCTGCACATGCGGCATGATCGGAAGCATCATCCTTGCTGTAATAGCGAAGATAAAGAACCGTCAAAGCAAATGGGCAACCGTATGCATAGTCATTTCCGGCATTCTTTTGGCAACTGAAATATTGTCTGCATTCATTTTTATATGGATCGCAAGCCAGTATCACTACTACGCATAGAACAGGAGAATAATACTTTGGGATATATTTTCGACATACGTAAAAAATGGGGACATGACCCTATAATCCTTACGGGAGCAGGCGTGATCCTTGTAAATGACAAGGGTGAGATCCTGCTCGGCAGGCGTGCCGACAACGGTTACTGGGCTTATCCGGCAGGTTCCATGGAGCTTGCCGAGAGCTTTGAAGAGTGCGCCAGAAGAGAGGTACAGGAAGAGACGGGGCTCCTCTGCGGCGATCTGGATCTTCTCATGCTCAGATCAGGCAAAGACACTTACTACGAATACCCCAATCAGGACAAAGTCTATTTCGCAGGTGCCGTCTACATGTGCTTCGAGTACTCCGGCGAGATGAAGGTGCAGGAAGAGGAAGTCATCGAGCAGGCCTTCTTCCCTATAGACAGCCTTCCCGACAACCTGTCGCCCGGAACGATCGAGGTCCTCGAAAAGGCTATAGAGTATCTTAAGGAAAAGAACGGTCCCAAATGAACAAAAAGATCCTCATACCCGTAATCATAGTTCTCGCCGTTATCGGCATTGTTCTATTCGGAAGATTCGGAATGAAGCTGGGAGAATGGGAGTATGATTCATACGAAGAATTCAGCAAAAACTTCAGCGTAAGGTTTCCCGTTGATATACCGGAAAACGCAAAGTACCAGCGTTTTTACTGCAAGAACACCGGTCTTGGTTCATTCTATATCTGCGCGTTTACACTTGAAAAAGATGATTACAATAAACTCATTAATCTATTGATCGCAGAATACAGATCAAAAGGCGAAGACTATTACCCGAAATGGTTTCTGATGAAGGTCGGAGATGCACACGATCCGGATTATTCGCTCGACGACTTTCCTGTGCATCTTGCATTCGACAAAGTCGGTGCAGGTGATATCAGGAACTATGTCATAATCCAATACTCTCCTGTCGGCACAGGAACTTCCGGTCATGGACTGGTATCAAATCCTGACACGGGAAGGATCGTAATATACCGCGAAGGACATATAAGATAAAAGTGAGGCTCATAATATGAAGATCGGAATTATCGGTTACGGAAGCATGGGTAAGATGCTTCTTTGGAAGCTCTCTTCAAATTACAAAATCGACAAAAGCGATCTGCTTGTTGCAAACAGGACACCTGACAAGCTTGAAGAGGCAAAAGACATTGCCGTTATCTGCGATAACAAAGCGCTGGCATCTGCAGCCGACATCGTCTTTGTATGCGTCCGCCCTGCCGATATGAAATCAGTCCTTCAGGAGATCGGCCCGTGCCTTAAAAGCGATGCTCTGCTCGTTACGCTTAACGGCAGCATCACTTTCGACATGATCAAAAAGGTCATTGACCATAAAACCGCAAAAGTCATTCCGAGCCTCACGGCAGAGATCGACCGTTCACAGACCATCGTATGCTTTAACGGTCTGGTTGAAGACCGTGACAAGGATGTTCTCCGTGAACTTCTCGGCACCATCGGTGAAGTCATCGAACTGCCCGAAAAAGAAGTCGGCATGGGCTCCGAGCTTGTCAGCTGCATGCCGGGCTTCATAGCTTCGATCTTCGACGTCATCTGCACGTCAGCAGGATCACATACGGATATTCCCCGCGAACAGATAGTTAAGATGGTGCTGAACACCATGAGCGCGACAGGTGACCTGATGCTTATTAAAGACCTTTCATTCGACGAGGTGGTGGAACGAGTCGCGACCAAAGGCGGAATTACCGAAGAGGGCACCCGTGTCATCTACGATATGTTTCCGCCTGCAGCAGACGAGATGTTCAATAAGACTCTCGAGAAAAGACGCCTGACCGCAGAAAATGCAGGCAGATCTTTTGAAGAATAAGACCGCTAACTAAATTACCTTAAAGAATCGTCACTGTATGTAAGCCAGAGGCTGCTGAAGCCCAGACCGCTGTAGTATGCGCCGATGGCTACATAAACCTGGCCGTCTACATAATAATCGTAGAACTCTATCATGGTATTGTCGTCATCAAGAGGATACTCCATATCCGGATCACCCATGAAATCATCGAGTATCTCTTTGAAATACGCACAGTAATCCATCAGGAGTTCATCTGAATCCACGCTGTTAAAGAAACCAACGTAGAAGACCTTTCCGTCCATGTTTACATCGAGCTCTATCTGGTTGAATACCACGCCTTCTATCATGACGTTTACGTTGTAGGAATATGCTGTCGAGATGCCTGACTCGCCTTCATTTATGGAAGCTTTTCCGATATCAAAACCGAAGAAATCCTTGACCTTGTTCTCTGCAGATTTGATGTCCAGACCAACAACACTGCCGATCATTTCGTAAACATCCTCATAGGTATTATCGGTCAGATCTTCGGGATCGACTGTGGGTGCCGGTGTCGTCGTTGTATTTGCGATTCCGGAAATGTGGTTTTCGGGATCCGTACACTCCAGTTCGATTATGAACTGATCATTGCCTTTTACAGACTGGCAGCTCACACCCCAGAACATGGATACCCAGCAATCATCACCGTATCTCCATCCGTAATTTCCGCTTTTATCAAAGTCAACCCAGGAAGCGGCATAACCGTCGTCCGGATCGCCGAAGTTATTGCAGAATACGGGATAAAGCGTGTTATAAAACTGTTCGCTGTCAAAAGCCTCGTTAGATTCAAAGATCGCTGTTTTTCTTACGGTATACTGTATTCCGAGAACAATACCGGAATCATTGCTGTAGATTCCGATGCTCTTGAACACGACACCATTTACAACGACATCTTTATTGAGGTCTCTTAAGGTACGCTCCATGGGAAGTCCTGAAGAACCATAATGATCATCATAAGTCTGATATTTATCTATTCCGAGAACAGCCGTCAAAAGCTCGGTAGCAGCATCCGGTGTAATACCGATGCACAGGTCCGAAATGTACATAAGATCGGAGAGGGTCATGTCAATATCATCCGGATCAGGGGCTGTTGCCGGAGTCGGCGTCGGTGTCGAATCTGTAGGATCAGTGGCCGTCGGAACCGGATCTACGATCACGCCGTAAGGCTTTTCAGGCTTGCTCTGCGCGTCGTTGTGAACGATTCCCGAACCCGAAGAAGGTTTTGACGTGCATGAGCACATTGCAAGAATCATCGAAAAAGTAAGAACCAATGATATGATCTTTACGTGTTTTTTCATTATTATTACCCCCTGATCATGTGCGGATACGCAGATTAAGAATAACAGATAATATCTTTGATAATCAACAACATGACTGTTTACGCTATAATAACCCTGATATTAAAGGACTGATATTTTCGGACGGAAAACAAATGAAGCTCTACACCGAATGCCACTGGGAAGGCTGGGACAGGATAGTTGACATTTACACTGAGAGATGTGAATGCCTCCCAGAATACATTAATGATGATTCGACATATAAGATCATCATTCTCGAAAAAGGCATTCTAGGGATCAGGAGCGCTGGTTCTGCGCGTGAAGTAAAAGCACCTGCGCTTATCATGCTTTCGCAAAAAGACAGGCTCAAATATCAGATAGATCAACCCATAAAAGCCTGTATCGTATTCTTTAAGCCTTCAGTTATACGCGATGAGTTTACGTTCGGGAGGATCGATTCCGGAGAATTCGGGAAAACGGAAGGACAGTCAGTCTTCCAGGATTATCTGCTAGTCAGACCATTCGGAATGTACCCGAACGTATGCAATAAAATCATTTCTCTTCCGCTTAACGGACTTAAGCGCCTGAAAGAACTTTTCGCAGCTATGGAGAAAGAACTCCGGGGGCAGCTCGACGGATACTGGCCCTGCAGGAGCAGATCGTTTTTCATGGAGATGCTGCACCTGATCATCTACTCATATGTGGAAGTAAGTCCCGACAGCACTGACGATCCGGAACAGGAAGAATTTACTAAGATAACCGAATATCTTAACGAACACATTGCTGACCGTATTACTATCGACGTCCTTACAAAAAAGTTCGCGATCAACCGCAACAAGCTCAATGATCTGTTTATGAAGCAGTCATCCATGACCTGCCTTAATTACCTTCAGAACCTGAGGATCGACCTCGCTAAGATCCTTCTTACCAGAACGGAACTGCCTATAAGCGAGATCGGTTCCCGCGTAGGCTATCCTGATCAGAATTATTTCGCCAAGTTCTTCAAAAACTGCACGGGATATACCCCCTCCCAATACAGAAAACAGTAATATCGTGCAGATATTACTATTTTCCATGTCGATTTTTCTAACGTTTATTTCCCTCTGATTGTAAGATTTAAAAAACTTTGGATCTGGTCGGAGGTCTTAAGATGTATGGAAACAAGATAACTGCAGGTATCATAACGGCTTTCATGACCTTAGGGTTCCTTTCAGGCTGTTCGGAATCGGGGACCGTCAGGGAAATTACTGATGCAGATGTCATCAGTTCCTACGGCCGCGACGTTTCCGTAAAAGCTCATAATATCGAGAATCTTTCAGATGGCGGATATTCTGCAAAAGACACCATCAGCATCACATATATGACCGACGATATCGGCGGTCTCGTTCCCCAGACGGTATCAAAAGACCTGGAATACCATTTGGGAAATTCCTCAAAAACGTGGGAGTTCACGGGTGAGAAAACGACCGGTTGTGAAGTCGATAATTCCAAGCTTCCCGGCAGCTGCTGGAAATGTGATTTCCTCTCACCGGATACATTGGCTTCTCTTTTCGGAGATGAGATCCCTTCAGGTGAACAGGGCGTTTTATATTTCCGTTTTCTTAAGAAGATGGGGCAGTTTGCATTTAACTTGAGCAACGAAAAGAACACTCCCTCCGAAAGGTTTTTCGGAACGGTCGGAACCGGTGCAAAGGCGGTCTGGGCCGGTTCTTCAGGCATCATCGAAAAGAACATCACCATAACGGAAGGTTCCGTAACCGATGACGGAGACTTATTTCTCGTCTTCACCACAGACTGCGGAAACGCCGTTATTGATCTCAGAACAGATGCCTTAAACATTCCAGAACAGGAATATGATAAAGCCACAGGCAAAGAAGTAGACAATTCGAAGGTATATATGGATTCACTTCCCGTATTTGAAGTAACCACCACAAGCATCGAAAACGGTGAATGGAGACAACCGTCGGGACTTAAGGAAGGAAATGAATCGCCTGAACTGACATGGGCTCCTTACGAAGGTGCTGCGAAATATGCGGTGATCATGATCGACACATCCACGAGCAACTGGCTGTGCTGGTTTACGATCGTCGATAAGACTCACCTTGATGAGGGCGAATATACCGACCCTTCCGTTTACGCCGGTCCTTACCCTGCCGAGACACACATATATGAACTTTTCATAGTCGCATTGAGGACCGATCCGCAGGACCTGAGCTTCGTGATCGATGCTTTAGGCGGAGACATCCGTTCAAAGCTCGATTTTCTGAATAAAGCATCAGACGGAAGTTATGGAAATGTTCTTGCATACGGAACCATCAAGGCTCCATACACGTCACCCGAACTATATTACGGTTACAGGTAAGTTCTGATATAATTTTGCTGATAGTAGAGGAGCATAAGAGATCATATGGGGAAGGAAATCATCATGAAAAAACAAAAACTGTCAGCACTTATCTTATGCGCGGCTTTAACACTCTCTTTCACGGGATGCGGAACAAAAGAAACTTCAGCAAACATTCCCGTAACAGAGGCTGCCGCAGAGTCAGCCGCCGCTGCTGCAGCGGACAACAGCGGCGACAAATTCGTAAGCGCATATCCTGCTTTTGAAGTCACTTCGCAAAGCCTTCACGACGGCAAATGGGACGAGGTAACCGCCAATACCGTTGACGGTAAGAATGCTTCGCCTGAGCTGTCCTGGGCACCTGTGGAAGGAGCCACGACCTACGTCATCTACATGATCGACATGGACACCGCTTATTTCATCCACTGGAAATCGAGCGACATTACTGAGACGTCACTTCCCGAAGGCTGGGCTCCCTCATCCGATTACGTCGGACCATATCCGCCGCCGGGAAGCACGCATCATTATAACGTCTACGTTTTCGCTCTTAAGAATCCCGTCGAAAGGGTAAAAGGCGGCATTAATTCGATCTCTCCCAAAGTTCCCGAATTCATGGAATCACTGAATACGGATGCTGACGGAAATACCGGAAACATAATAGCGGTCGGGCGCGTAACCGGAAAATACACGGCAAAATAGGCCTTTCTTCACTTTTGTTTTCGAAATGTTTACAACGGGAATACCTCTTTAATATCTCAAAAGCTATAATAAAAATATGTAGTCGTCAGGGATCTTAAAGGGTGTATTCTTTATGGAAACTGCTATCAACATGCAATCGGTGTATGTCACCGACTTAGTCGGCGTTGCCATTCTTGTGATCATATTGGTATCAAGGGGATGGATCCTTCCTGCACGCAAGGAAGAGAGCCGCATCATGCTGGTCCTGCTGATCGTATCAGTCGTAAACTGCATAGCAGATCTCTTAATTTTCGCTTTTGACGGCAAGCCCGGATTCGGCTATCACATAATCCTGCAAACCGGCAACACCTATCTCTATCTGTATAACGTCGTAATAGGCATCGGTATCATCTATCTTATAGTCAAACACATTGACCGCAAGACGACAGGACTGCACATGATCATGTTCTGGTTGTTGTGCATTGTCGAGATATCACTGCTTATAGTAAATCTCTTTATCCCGGTCGTATTCGATATAGACGATCATAACATTTATCACAGGGGTGATTACTACATGCTCTTCATCGTGTGCGGCTTCATCCTGATCCTGTACGGTTATGCCTACTACATTATCAGCAAGCTGCGCAATCCGTCTTTGCGGTACTTCCCTGTCACCGAGTTCCTGACACCTATCCTTGTGGGTAATCTCGTACAGATGAAGATCTACGGAATCTCCCTTCTGCCTGTAAGCTTTGCCATTGCTTTCGCATCAATAGTTATCTCCCTTCAGAACGAGTGCATCTATATCGACAAGCTCACCGGCGTTTACAACCGCTATGAGCTCGACAAGATCCTCAAGAAGCGTCACTTCAGACGTAACTGCAGGCTTTATGCCATGATGCTCGATCTAAACGACTTCAAATCCATCAACGACAAATTTTCCCACGACGAAGGCGACAATGCCCTGGTAACCTTTGCAGGCATACTTGCTGAAGTCACGGGTTCCGAAGGACTGGTAATCCGTTTTGCCGGTGATGAATTCATAATACTGATGTTTAAATATTCTGAGATCGATCTTAATGAATACACAGACCGTATCCGCGCAAAACTCGATGAATATAATGAGAGTTCCGGCAAACCATACAAACTCGCTGCAGCCATAGGCGGAAAATGCTTTGATCCCAATAACGAGAACCTGTCCGAAATAGTCAAAGAGATCGATGCTCTCATGTACGAAGACAAACACGCATACTACAAAGAGCACGACAGAAGAAGCAGCCGTAAACAGGAATTATGAGTAAAAAGATCAACGCGGTCCTGGGACTTATTTTAGTCACTGCATTTCTGATCCATATCATATATGAGATCTTTGCTTATCTGACGTTTTACTATAACCCTGTCTTTACAAGGGCTATCGCAGATTCGGCAATGAGCATTGCGGTCCTTCACATTCTTTTCAGCGCCTTCATAGTTTTCATTTCACACGACAAAGGCATGGGAATGCGATACTTTAAGCTCAATATCAGGACCCTTCTGCAACGTATAAGCGCAATAGCGATCGTAGTTCTTCTGTTTCCCCATTTAAAAACGTTTTCTCTGTTGAAGGAATCATATGGAACCAACATGTTTCTCTTTGCTTCAGTCATGACAGCGCAGATCCTTTTCTATGCAGCTATTCTTTTCCATATCAGCGTTTCAACAACTAACGCTTTCATTACACTGGGTATCGTGTCATCAGAGAAAGCCCGCAAAAGACTTGATGTTACCGTAAGCACCATATGCATTCTGCTGTTTATCGCAGCTTCATTTGTCATCGTCAGGTCACAGCTCATAATGCTCTCACCATCATTTGCGGGAGGTACGGTATGAGTAAGGTACTTATAATCGGAAGCGGTATATCGGGTCTTACCTGTGCGATCACTGCAGCATCCCGCGGCAATCATGTCATCCTCGTATCACCTTTCCCGTCTGAAAGATCGCAGTCCGTCCTCGCTGCAGGCGGAATCAATGCCGTGCTGAATATCGAAAACGGTGACAGCATAGAACAGCATATTGCCGATACGCTTAAAGGCGGATGCTACATAGCAGGCGAAAAAGCAGTGCGCGGCCTCTGCACTGCTGCACCGGATATTGTCAGATGGCTGGAGAGCATCGGAACCGTATTCAGCAGAGATAAAGACGGAAGCATCAGCAGGCGCTCTTTTGGCGGTCAGAGCTATCCAAGAACTCATTATGCCGGAACGGCAACAGGCAAGCAGATAGTCACCGCGCTCGTCATGGAAGCCAGAAGATACGAGGGCATGGGGCTTATCGAGAGACGTTTCTGGATGGATTTCTACGCCGGTCTGATAAAGGACGGTATCTGCTACGGGGCGATGCTTTATAACGAAGCAACGAGGGCGATAGAAGCTGTCACGGCAGATGCATTAGTTATCGCGACAGGCGGACAGAATGCTATTTTCGGGAAGACCACGGGATCCACACTGTGTGACGGATATACGGCCGGAAAACTGTTCATGCAGGGAGCTGATCTGAAGAACCTCGAATTCATCCAATACCATCCGACGGCCATCGAAACAGACCAGAAAAAGATGCTGATATCAGAAGCGGCGCGCGGCGAAGGCGGAAGACTGTTTTATGAGGATAACGGAAACAGGGTCTATTTCATGGAAGATCTCTACGGCCCCAACGGCAATCTCATGCCGAGAGACATAGTATCCAAGTGCATTTATGAGACCGGCAGACAGATTTATCTGGATGTTACTTTCCTGGGCAAAGACAAGATAAGGAACCGCATTCCCGAAATAGACGATCTCTGCCGGAAATATAAGAATATCGACATTTCAAAAGAACCCATCCCCATAACGCCTTCCGTCCACTTTTTTATGGGCGGTATCGCGGTGGATACCCGCCACAGATCGAACATCAAAAACCTGTATGCGATAGGAGAATGTGCTTCCATCTATCATGGCGCGAACAGGCTCGGCGGCAATTCAATGCTGGCTGCCATATATGGCGGCAAAGTCGCCGCAGGCGATCTGGATGGCCTTAAGACAGACTCCCCCGACTGGAGCGAAGATATCAGGATAGAGAATGAAAAACTCATTCAGAAAAGAAGTTCGGCAAGTAAATTCCCGGTCATGTACGTAAGAGGAATGCTTGCTGATACGGTCAGCAATTCACTCGGTATCGTACGTGACAAGGCATCTCTTGATAATGGCATAACAGACATCGATTACTATCTCGGTATAGCGAACAAGATCAATTACGACAGGTCGGAACTCGAATATTTCAATTACAGTCTTGAAGGCATACTGACAATTGCAAAAGCCGCTCTGATCGCAGCACAGAGCAGATGTGAGAGCAGAGGCGCCCATCAAAGGAAAGATCATCCGGAAAGCTCTGATGATTACAAGGCGGCAACAATTATCAGCTATGACAGCGGCAGATTTTCGACGAGACTTACCGGTGAGGACGATTATGAAGGTTAAAGTATTAAGACAGCAGGGCCCGTTCGGAAAACCGTACTGGCAGACATTTGACTACGACGGAGATAAGAACGCATCCATCGCAGCTGTTATTGACAGCATAAATTACAGGGATGACATCACCGATTCGGAAGGAAATCCCGCCGACAAGATATCCTGGGAATGTTCATGTCTTCAGGGAATGTGCGGAGCATGCGCAATGGTCATAAATAACGTACCGCGTCTGGCATGCGATACTTTCGTAAAGGACCTCAAAGGAGATACGATAACCCTCGAACCGCTCAGGAAATTTCCAGTCATAAGCGACCTTGTCGTTGACCGCGGAATAATCCAGGAGAACCTGAAAAAGGTCGATGCATTCATAGAAGAATACCATAAGGAGACCGAGAAAGATCCCGAGCTCGAATATCAGATCGGCAGATGTCTCAAGTGCGGCCTTTGTCTTGAAGTCTGCCCCAATTACGTGAAGGGAGATAACTTCTTCGGCCCGCTCTTTGCCAATGACAGTTACTTTATCGTCTCACGCAGTAAGGAAGAAAGAACCAAGATCAAAAAGGACTATAAAAAGCATTTTGCAAAAGGATGCTCAAAGTCCCTTGCCTGTCAGAAAGTCTGTCCGATGAACATTCCGACTTTAGCTTCGATCGCGAAAATGAACAGGCTCTAAAGGCATCTGTTCAGTTTTTATATCTCCGTGTTGGGGTTGTGATTTTTCATTTATTTTCATAATTTCTCGCAATTACTCCTTGAAATTGGGGTTATATTTTCGCGCAAATCTGCATCTTTAAGAACCCATATCGCCGGGGTAACATAAGGATGCAACGTGGTCCAAAGACACATACAGCAATTAAAAGGGTTGTGATTGGTTAATTGCAGGTTCGAATCCTGCCGCAAAAAGCCCTCCGGGGCTGTGTCTAGAAGATCCGTTACAACAAAAGGTGCATACAGCAATTTCAGAGCGAAATTTTACCTGTCACGTAAAACTAACCGGTGCAAATCCGGAAGCACCTTGATCTTATAAAGGAGGAAAAGAAGACAATGTTAGAATTTTTGAAGAGAGAACTTAACAGAACACGCACAGAGAACGGCGCTGCAGCTTATGTAAGCACAGAGTCTTTCTGCCTTGACCTTTTCGCTACGGCAGGCGCATTAAGATCCGCTTCAGACGAAGAGATCATATCAAGATTCATCAAGGCATTCGCCGAAGACAGAGACCTCGCCATGAAGACTCTCTTCTTTGCAAGAGACATCAGAGGCGGCCTGGGTGAGAGACGTTTTTTCAAGGTCATTCTGGAATACCTTGCAGTAAATGAATCTGCAACTGTCATCAAGAATATAGCCAACATCGCCGAATACGGCAGATATGACGACATCCTCGTTCTTATCGGCACACCTTGCGAGTGGGCATGCATGCAGTATATCAAGGACATGCTCGAAAAGGACATGAAGGCTCTTTCCGAAGACAGGGCCGTATCACTCCTTGCAAAGTGGCTCCCTTCAGTCAACGCAAGCAACGCTGAGACTGAAAAGAACGGCAGAAAGATCGCCAAGGCCTGCGGCTTGTCCGAAGCAGCATACAGAAAGACTTTGTCTGCTTTAAGAAGTAAGATAAAGATCATCGAGAACAACTTAAGAGAACTGGACTACTCTTTCGACTACGAGAAGCAGCCTTCAAAGGCTCTCTACAAGTACAGAAAGGCCTTCATCAGATGGGATGAGGAAAGATATGTTGAGTTTATCAACAAGGTTATCGAGAACCCTTCCGTAATGCACACAGGCACACTTACTCCTTATGACGTAATCGCTCCTGTCGTCAGCAACAACGGCAGAAACGAGATCGACTCTAAGGAAAGAAAGGCAATGGACGCAACATGGAATGCGCTTGAGGACTTCGCAGGTTCCGACAACGCTCTTGTTGTAGTAGACGGCTCCGGCTCCATGTACTGGGCAAGCAATCCTTGTCCTGCAGCCGTTGCCCAGTCTCTCGGCATCTACTTTGCAGAGCGCAACAAGGGTAAGTTCAGAAACCACTTCATCACGTTCTCCACAAACCCGAGACTCATCGAGATCAAGGGTAAGGACATCGTTGAGAAGGTCCGTTACTGCATGAGCTTTAACGAGTGCAGCAACACCAACCTCGAGAAGACTTTCGACCTCATCCTGAACACTGCGGTCAAGAACAGAATGAAGCAGTCCGACATGCCTTCAAAGCTCTACATCATTTCCGACATGGAGTTTGACTGGTGCGCAGGCGGCTCTGAGAAGACTGTTTTCGAGAACGCTGCTGAAAGATATGCTCAATACGGCTTCAGATTACCTCAGGTAATCTTCTGGAACGTTAACAGCAGAAACCGCCAGCAGCCCGTCAAGATGAACGACCAGGGCGTCGCTCTTGTATCCGGCATATCTCCCCAGATATTCCAGATGCTCAAGGAAGGCACACTTGAACCATACAAGTTCATGATGAGCGTCCTCATGTCCGAAAGATATGAGAAGATCGCCGCATGAACCGGAAATCCGGGGAAAATACAAGAGGCTGTCTGTGAAAGGCAGCCTCTATTTTTGCTTGTTGGTTCAACAATTCGAACCTGACAGGATAATATCTGACGGGGTGTATCTTTTTCTTTCAATTTTTGAATATAAAAGATACAAACCCTATGTTTTGCCAGTATTATCGAGATGCAATTGAATGATAAAACACCTTAATGCAATGAAATGTATCTTTTTTTCGTGAAATAATATATTTAAAGATACTTTTCAGCTTGATGCGTATCTTTTTTATTTCATATTTCTCGAAAAAAGATACACACCATTTTTGACAGTTATCTCAGTCTGGCTTTGCCGGAGGTTCGCCGTCTCCACCGGGGCCGCCTGAAGGAGGTTCGCCGTCTCCGCCCGGGCCGCCGGACGGCGGATCGCCCTGAGGCTTGTCACCCGGCTGACCGTCCGGTCTGTCACCAGGCTGTCCGTCAGAACTGCCGTGACTGCCTGATGATGACGCAAAGACGACCGCTTCGCCCGTAGAAGCGCTTCCCTTGCTATAAGCAGTTCCATTTATATAAAGCGTGTAACCGTTAAGGTCGATGGCATCTGCATCGCAGGTGAGAGATGTTATATAGGAGTCGCCGGTGAGTATCCATTTGGAGCCGCTCTCGATCTCGACGTAGACCTCGCCTTCATTATCGGAATTAACAGCTCCGGTATATGTTGTTCCGGAGGAAAGATACATGTTAAGACCTGATACTCCGTCAACGATGATGTCGCCTTCGAGAGTCTGGTTTTTGAGGTAAAGGTCCACTTTGCCGCCGTTGGAACCTTCGGAACCCCAGCCTGCCGCTGCTGCCCTCAGGAAGATGCCGTACTCATCCAGATTGATGATCTCCGCATCCTCCAAAGTGATGGTTGTAACAGTGTTATTTACGAAGAAAACGTCACCGTTCTTGTTAGTCAGGGAGCCGCCTGTCATGGTGAATGAAGCACGCCCTTCTGCTGCGTCGCCGGACATCGACTGATAGATCATGACGGCCTGGTAATAAGATGACTTGTCGCTGTTTTTGCTGTTGTTATCTGCTGTCAGGGTGACGTTATTGAGCGTGACGGAGTTCTTTCCTTCTACTACAACTCCCTGGGAAGATGTCGATTCCATCGTCGCATCACTTACCGTGATGTCTGCAGTTGAGTAGATTACCGGTGAACCCTTTCCGTCAGTCACATATGATCCGCCGGATACGTTAACGGTTCCGCCTCCGCGGTCTGATCTGATCGCAGCCGATGAATTACCCGTCGTATGGATGTTAAGGTTCTCGGCATTCATCGTACCGCCGCCTGTCGTCATAAGACCTCCTGAGCAGTTTCCGCTTGTAGTGATCACGGAATCGCTGATGTTGACCGTAGTTCCTTCTCCATAAGAGAAGACTCCGTTGGCATGTGTTCCGTCAGTATCGACTATGATCTCTGAAAGTGTAAGCGTCGATCCGTTCGTAGCAAAGATCGCTGCATTATCTCCATAGAAATCAGCTTTGTCGCCTTCATCCGAATTACCTGTTTTCGTGACCCTTACGTTGGAATAAGAAGCCGTCTCCCCGTCAACTTCAATGACGTGCTCGCTGTCGTTGGAATTGTTTAATTCTTCATTGATCGTTATGTCGGCTTCTGTGATGACCGGTTTTTGCGAAGCTGATGTCTCCGTGACGGTCTCAGAAGATAAAACCGTCTCGGAAGTCTCGGCCTCCGTGGTCTCAGAACTTGTGCCGGATGTCTCTGTACTATTAACGGCATTGCATGCTGTAACTGAAAATGCGAGCGAAGCCGCCGCAGCAAGTGCCAATATTTTTATGAATTTATTCCTGTTCATTTTTATAACCTCCGTTCGGTTGTATGACTATACTATATGAGGTCAACTTAAAACGTACTTTAAACCAAAAACGGTGCATATAAGTCATCAAACCTATATATATGAAGTTACGCGCACACGCGTCTTAATATGTAAAATATTTCTGCGATATGTTAATACTATCAAAGGTTCACATGATGGAGGAAGTTTCCTATGCCGACACTAAAATGCAGATTTTGTAAAGATAATCTTGACTTTTCAGCAGGAACATCAGCCACGAAATGCTTAACCGGGAATACCTCTTGTTCAAGCAAAGGATCGAAGAGAGCCTGTTAAACATGCAGTACAAAGAGATCCAGAAGCAGATCAGCGATAAGGCCCATAGCATTGAATCTAATGTCTATTTCAGGAAAGAGACCAAGAGAAAAGATCAGCAGGAATTAGATAATCTTAACGAACAGCGCAGGTTTATCCAGCAGAGGTTCGTGTATGAATCATTTCCTTATCTTTCAAACGGAAAGATCGATATGGTCACACTTAAGAATGATCTTATACAGAAGGTAAAGAACGCATCATCTTAAATCCCCAGATCCGACGGATCCTTCGATAAAAACAATACTGTACATATCTTTTACCGCAACCGCTTCACCGTCAGTAAAAATGATCCGGTTGTCATACAGGTCGATCGTTCTTGCGTTGCCGATCTTAGATGCATATCTTCCGCCGCTCTTTTTCTTATCGGGAATGAAGTACGTTACACGTATCTTCGGACGTTCTTTAAGTCTTTCGGAAAGTTCTGCCAGACGCCGGTTCAATTCACCGATCTCATCTTCTTCCATCTCGCGTCTTCCTTCGGTAAGTCTTTCGGTCTCTTCGACTGCATCACCATATCCCACAAGCGCGGCAAACGGCGCAAACTGTGCAGCCCTGTCATGGATCGACATAGGCGGGAGATCCGCATATTGAGGTCTTCTCATCTTCTTTATGTCTTCGTAATCTCTCATGCCCTGTGCCCGCCTATCTGGCCGTTTCTTTCGATCGCGGTACCGCCCTTATTCAGGTTCTTCGCCTTGACAACGGCATTCTTTCCATACTTGTTTTTTATCTCCAGCATCGCTTCCTGAAGCGCTCTTTCTTTCGCGAGCTTCTCTTCTTCCGCGCCCTGATCTTCAGCTTTTTCTTCCAAGTCGAAAATGCTCATCTGTTCGTACTTCTCATGCTGTGGAATGTCTTCTTCGCTGATGACATTGCACGCTGCGATGCATAACCTTCTGCTCAGAAGTCCTTTCCCTGCAATGCTGTCAAAGAGCTTCATTACCGCACCGGTAATGATCTTCGTTGATGATGTGTGTCTGTCGAGATTGATGGTTCCGTGCGCGTGCTTCGGTATTTCCCTGCCGTAGTAATCCATAACGGTATCACCGGTATAGTTCCCGCCCGAAAGACTCTCCCTGTCGTATCCTATCGTCAGGACTAACTGGTCCGTAACGATACCTTTCCTTACAAGATCGAGCGATAACATATCTGCCATCTCCCAAACGATAAGACGCGTCGTCTCATAGTCCGTCGGTTCCTTCAGTACCTGGCCTGTGGAGACACTGTTATTATCCGGACTGTATTCCTTTACGTCGGCAATGGTTACGGGTTCGATACCCCATGCGTGGTCGATGAGAAGTTCCGCATTTTTCCCCATCAGTTTATAAAGCTGACCCACACTTTGTCTGTTCAATGAGCATCTCGCGATATCGCCCATGGTATAAAGACCGATCTTTTCTATCCTTGATGCAGTGCCTCTTCCCACTCTCCAAAAATCAGTAAGCGGAGTGTGATCCCACAATTTTTCTTTGTACAGTTCTTCATTAAGTTCGGCAATGCGCACTCCGTCCTCATCAGCCGGAATGTGCTTGGCAACGATATCCATCGCGATCTTACAAAGAAACATGTTCGTCCCGATGCCTGCCGTGGCAGTTATGCCCGTGGTCTTCAGAACATCCTGTATCATCATGCGCGCAAAATCATGTGCCGTGGTGTTATATAATTTCAGATAATTCGTCGCATCGATAAATACTTCATCGATCGAATAAGCAAAGATATCTTCCGGCGCGACATACTTAAGATATATGCCGTAAATCTTTGCACTGATCTTCATGTAAAGAGACATCTGCGGAGGAGCAACAATGTAATCGACTGCAAGCGACGGATCTGACTTAAGATCCGGATCGAAAAAACTTTTGCCTTTAAGTCTTCTGCCAGGTACTTTCCATCTTCTGTCATTGTTGATGTATTCAACACGCTGTACAACTTCAAATAATCTCGCTCTTCCGGAGATCCCGTAACTCTTAAGAGAAGGCGATACGGCAAGACAAATTGTCTTCTCTGTTCTCGTCAGATCTGCAACGACAAGGTTAACTTTAAGCGGATCAAGTCTTCTCTCCACGCATTCAACACTTGCGTAGAAAGACTTAAGATCTATCGCTATGTATGTCCTTTCCGTCATCGTTCCGCTCCGAAAAAATCGTTATCTAAAGTTTATCAGAATGTGACTTCCGTTAATGGGACAATAACATGTTAACAGTTATTTTATTGACGATATTTTAAAGATTGGTAGAATCAAAATATGTAACGTAAAAAAATCTCAATGCACAATACCATACGGAGGAATTTTTAATGGCAGACGAGAAGAAAAATGAGATCATCGCAAAGGTCGATGAGGTCAAGAAAGAAGTAAAGGCAGAAGTAAAAAAAGTAGCTAAGAAAGCTGCTGCTGCAAAGAAGGAAGTAGAGAAGAAGGTTGCTGCAAAGAAGGCACCTGCTAAGAAGGCTGCTCCCGCTAAGAAAGCTGCTGCTAAGCCTGCTGCAAAGAAAGCTGCTCCTGCTAAAAAGGCTGCTGCTAAGCCTGCTGCAAAGAAAGCTGCTCCCGCTAAGAAGGCTGCTGCTAAGCCCGCTGCAAAGAAAGCTGCACCTGCTAAGAAGGCTGCTGCTAAGCCCGCTGCAAAGAAAGCTGCACCTGCTAAGAAGGCTGCTGCTAAGCCTGCTGCAAAGAAAGCTGCTCCCGCAAAGAAGGCTGCTGCTAAGAAGCCCGCTGCAAAGAAGGCTCCTGTTAAGAAGCTCGGAAAGATCATTTTCGAGATCGACGGCAAGCAGATCGACATCAAGGCTATCGAGAAGAAAGCTGCTAAGCTCGGCGGTGATGTCTATGTCGTAGCTGCAGAGAAGAAGATCTTCGATGCAAACGGCAAGTCCGTAAATCTTTTCTGATAGATTTTTCAGTTAAGTATTCACAAAAATGCAAAGGGGTTGTCTTTATGAGACAGCCCCTTTTACTTTGCGGGAAAACAAAAATCATTACCGGAATCCGTAAAACACGGTTGTACATTTCTCCGAAAAAATAAGGAAGAAATTGCATAAAAGACCTGTTTTATGCAATTTTCGCGCGAAAAAACGCGAAAAATGTACACTAAAGTTTTAAACACAAGATTGCAAAAATAAGGGGTTCCCTTCCCGGATACCCCTTAGTAATTGTTCCTTATCTTCAGATTCAGCCTTCAATGGCTATCGTGTTGTTTGCGGGCGGCAGAGCCTCTAATTCCTTCTTCGGGATGCTGAGCTTAAGAACACCGTTCTCGAACTTAGCCTTAACGTCTTCGACCTTAACGGCATCACCGACATAGAAGCTTCGCTGCATTGAACCGCAGTATCTCTCCTGACGGATGACCTTGCCGTGATGTTTCTTCTCGGTCTCCTGATCCTTGCTTGCGCTGATGGTCATGTAACCGTCTTCGAGCTTGACGTTGATCTGGTCTTTATTAAATCCCGGAAGATCCATCTCCATCTCATAATCAGTCTCATTCTCATGGACATCGGTCTTCATGAGGTTACGCGCATTCTTCCCGTAGAGGTGCTTATCGATATTCGCCAACTCATGCGTAGGGAAGCCCCAAAACTCATCGAACAAATCTTCTCCAAATAAACCGGACATCAACATAATAATCATCTCCTTTGATCGTTGTTATCCGAGCATTAGAGCGGAGGTCTGATCTATTGATCTTCGTTCCTTTGTTCCGACTGCATTATAGTCCCCTGATTAGCACTGTCAAGATGAGAGTGCTAATTCAAAATCAAACAAAAAACGGGGCTTAATTTGTGCACTTTTTAATCCGCCGGTTTTGTAAAGCGGTACTAAAATGATGGGGGGTGCCTGCCGTTTCGATATTCAATGCTATAATCTTGCCGGCACAGTAAACGGAAAGGAATAATCCCTCAGTATGAAGATCTCTAAGCTAATCGCATCGCTTTTAATCGTTTCCGCGATCGCCGTCCTTCCCGGCTGTTCGGAGATAGCCGGCATGTCTGAAGCATCTGCAGAAGATCAGAAGGCTCTGTCATCCGGTGTTACTGAAGCACCCGAAAACGCGATCGGAAAATTTCTTAAAGAATATGAGACTTTCGAAGTAACATCGTCTGATCTTAACGACGGTGTCTGGGCAGATATCATCTCGAAAACAGACATAGGCGAGAACCGTTCTCCGCAGCTTTCCTGGTCACCCGTAGAGGGCGCGGATTCTTATGTGATCTACATGGTAGATTCAAATACGAACGGTTTTCTTCACTGGAAATCCGGAGACGTCACCTCTACCGATCTTCCTCAGGGATGGGCTTCTGCGGTCGAATATGCAGGACCTCACATAGGCCACGGATACACGCACGTTTTCGACATATACGTGATTGCTGTAAAGTCCTCTGCAGGGCAGCTTAAAGGCGCCGTAAACAGCGTCAATCCCAATCTTGACGAATTCATTCAGATGGTTGATACAGGCGAAGACGGCACCACCGGAAACATCATTTCTTACGGTAAGATATCGGGCACTTATACCGATTCAAGATTCCGCGGTGACAGGACCGTTGACGAGAATAAGCCTTATTATATGTGAGTGCTTTCGAGCTTGCCTTTCCGGGAAACATCGCTTACCGAGATAAGAACGTATATCGGAATGATAAGAGCTGCAAGCGCACCAAATAATTGAGTCATAAACGCAATCGTTTCCAGGTTCCCTGTCCAGAGCTGTGCTAAAACACTTATATTACTTTTACCGTTCACGGTTGCTGCGATCATCATCGAGTAAGAGACTATTCTGAAGCAGGCCAGCACACAGCCCACAATAAAAGATATGGTCTTAAATAACCACAACTTGGGAACTGCCTTCTCTGTGTTTCTGTTCTTATATAAAACCGTGATAATAATGACCGCAGAAACTGTTCCCGTAACCAGGTTGTTTATCTCACCCGTTAAGGTCATCCAATATCCCCAAGCGCCGGCAGACATGGACGCTGAAGAACTGTTTAATGCAGTTCTTACTATAAGGTTAGCCACAATGGAACTTACGGGTAAAAGCATTACCGGAATGTAGATAAATTTCTTCCCATAGCTCTTATGAATGAAAATACTGATGCATAATGCTGCAGCAAGTGATGAAATAAGAGTCACGACCGATGAGATCGAGACATACTGTGCATACTTCTCGATGTCTACATACCGGATCAACATGTCTTGCAGGCTGGACGTAAGTGAAGCGACTGCCGAAATAATAAAACTGATGCCAAGCACCTTTGTAGACTTTACTTTGTTTACCGCGATAAGTATGCCGATAACAAGCACGGCAACCGCAGAAGCAAATACGATTATGTTCTTCAGCCAAAACAAAAATAAAATGCCAATGTCAGCATACATAAGCTCATCCCCTTAAGCATCATAAAAATCAAAAGAAATTATATCACTGAGGATGATTATTGCCTAAAAACCAGGATTATGCAGTTTTAACAAAACACATATTTATCAGTATAATTCATGTAACGCATCTGATCGGAGAACTGATACATGGAATGCAGCAGCATTCTTAAGAATGACAAAGAATCGGTAAAATACCGCAGAGACCAGAATACACTCGTCGTTTTGGGAACGGGCGTTATTGCTTTCGGCTTATGGGGCATTATTAAAACAATAGCTCAGGTCTTACTGGGTCTTCAGTTATTTGACCCGGAAGATGTTGAGACATTGGGACCCGCAGGCATGGCTGTTACGATAGTAATCATAGTTCTTCTTTTTTCTTTTGACATTTTTTTGAGATTATATGTCGGTCTCAGGGCTCACCGTGAAGCCAACGGTAAAAAATTCGGTAACGGGCATCTCGTTGCCTGCGGCTGGCTTATCCTAGGTTCGGTGCTGTCCATAGCTCTTGTTTTCTGGGCCATTACACAGGCAGAAGGTGACCCCTTCGATAACGTCGCGGCAATCCTTCTTGAACTGTCATCACTTATCATCACTGTCGAAGTTTTTGCAGCAACAATAGGTGTCAGACGGTACAGGAAAAAATACGGGATGGAGGGAAAGTAGTTTGCAGGCGGATTTTCACTATTATGCGACTTACTGCGCAGCTTTCCTTGCAGGCTACTCTCACGAAGAGGCGCTCGAAATATGCTACAGTGCGCAAATGGTCGACTGCTGCACGAAGACTTTTTTAAAGTCCATTTCAGCAACCGTCCATGCTGCTTCGAGCCAGTCGCAGGCTGAGCTCGTTGATATGAAATCTGACATATCATCCCTTCAGGACATTACGAGGATCTGGGCTTCGTTTCATTTCCTGCCCAAAGATCTTTATGCGCCGACTCCGCTTGCTACAAAAAACTACAAGAATAAATACAGGCTTATCTGCGGGCCGAACGGCGTGCTCGTAAAAGATACCGTGGATCTTGCCAAGGGCAAGTCACTTCAGGCTGCAGGCATCGCTATGCATGTTCTGGCAGATACCTGGGCACATTATAATTTCGCTGGAACGCCGTCACTCGTAATCAATAATACCGACAACAATTTTTACGAGATAATGGATGACGGCTCTTCTCGCAAGATGTCATTTAAGCATAGTCCCGGAGCAGAAGATGACATCGAAAATGCCGCATATAACAGCACGGTCTTCAATATGATCGAAAATTCCATATTGAACCTGGGACACGGTCACGCGGGACATCTGCCGGACTACAGCTTCATCAGATACAAATACATGCCCGCATGGGATAACTACAGAGAATGCCTTAAGGATAATCCCTCCGATTACCGCAAGGCTTTCTGTCAGATGATCCTTGCGATGAAATATTTAAGAGGAGTTCATGAGGTTTTCGAGACCGGAATATACGACGAGGAAGCTATCAGCCTCTATGAAGAAAAGATAATGCATATCCTGACAGTCAGACGCACGGATGCTTCTGAAGACTGGAAAGCCTTCGGAGAGAAACTGTCCGGAAAAGCCATCCCTGATTTTGACGTATCTGCTTATGTGGAAGAATACAAAAATGCCCCGGAAGAGTCACGTAACAACACCGTTCTCGGAAGGTTCATAGTGGCATCCCTCTCGCAAAAGAGCATGGTCACCAGTAAGATATTCAGTTCCAAAAATCTTCTTGCCGGTTTCTCAGTGAAATACAGCAAATACGGGTTAAGCGGCATAAAGGAATACCGTAAACTCGTTAAAGAAAGCAAGAGGCAGGAATCATGAGCAAGACCAGACGCGTTTTTAAAGTGATCGGCGCTATATTGGCGATCCTGGGAGCCGTGGCCATGATGATGGTACCCGAATACGGATTCATACTGATCGCGGCTCTAGTCGGTCTGACGCTTATGTTCAAAGGCATTGGGTACATCTTTTACTATATTACGCATGCTAATCACATGGTCGGCGGAAAGAGGATCCTGCTTATAGGACTTCTTTTATTCGACGCCGGAGTATTCGCTTCTGCTCTCGCAGACCAGGCACAGGCGATACTGGTCATTTATGTTGTCGCCTGCCACCTCATCGCGGCAGTGCTGAATATAGTCCGCACGGTCGGTAACAAGCGCGACGGCAACCCCGGCTGGAAGATCGATCTGGCACAGTTCTTCGGAAACATCACGCTGGTCGCACTGTGCCTGATATTCATCAAACACGTAGAAATACCGGTATACATCTACTGTGCCGGCGTTATTTACACTTCAATACTCAACATAATATCTTCCTTCAGGCGGACGGCTATCGTTTACATACAGTGACCTGAAAAATTATCTTACCCAGCCTGAAGCGTAAGTCAGATCATTGCCCTTGGCATCGTACATTCTGTAATACCATTCGCCTCCGGCGATCGAAGCAATGCCTGAGACAAAGAATACCGTTCCGTCACTTTGAAGACCCATCATCATGTTATCGTTGAGCCTTTCTTCAGAGAAGGTATCTTCTACGGCTTTAACATAGTAATCATCATCGGGGGATACCAGCTCATAGTTTTCAACTACCATCATTCCGTTGTTGTTAAGATAAGCCTGTGCGGCATCCATGGCTGTCTTTCTGATGTCCCTGACGCCGGCGATCTCGGCTATCGTGGAATTGCTGACCTTATTTCCGGTTGCCACGTCGAAATTCCAGACATGGTAAAGATCGTCGCCCCATTCACCATTTTCTACAAAGACTATCGAGAGGATGCCTTCATCAGTAAGGAATGCGGCATAATCCGTGCTGTAGTAGTGTGTGTTTCCGTATTCTTCGAGCTCCGTGATGTAGACGGAGAAGCATTTTTCGATCTCTTTCTGCATCTCGTCAGCATATGAGGAATTAAACAGGAGCTTCGGTACATGATATTCACCATAGATCTCCAGATACTGATAATCGGCGCGCGCATCAACCACATAATCTGTTACTTTTCCGAACGAAAAAGCCGTTGTCGTGGTAGTGGCTTCCGTGGTAGCTTCCGTGGTAACAGCAGCTGACGTTTCTGTTGCCTCCGTCGTCTGTGTCGTAGTCTCATCTATGAATATAGGATCAGGACCTTCCGGCTTATATGCCTGGGTATTCTTCGTGTTACGGCCGTGACTGCCTGAACTGTCTTTGCCATTATCAGAGTCACAGGCTGCCAGAGAGAGCATCATGGCAGAGATAATAATTACGGAAATCAGCTTTTTCATATTTTCACACTTTCTTTATCGATAAAAATGCCGCGTGACTGTCAATATAATAATTATACCTTTGAACCTGTTTTGAATGTCACCACGAAAATGTGAACAATTGCACGTTTTCAGAGCGGTAAGAATACCTCGAACTCAGTCTCTTCTGTTTCTTCAAGATAACGCGCTGTTATATCCCCTCCGAGTTTTCCGGCAATAAATGAAGCCTCGTAAAGACCCAGACCGTTACCCTCCACTTCGCTTGCGTTAGAGCCGCGCCAGAAACTGTTAAACACATACGGCATCTCGCTGTCGGGGATCCGGCTTCCGACGTCCCGGACGGAGAATATGTAACCGTCTTCGTTCTTATCGACCGTGATGGTGATGCCCCGCCCGTCACCGTATTTGATCGCATTTTCGAGGAGCTGTGTAAGGATCCTTGTAATTCCGCTCTTGTCGGAAGTTATCAATACGCGGCTTTTCATGTCGATCTTATAAGGTATCCTCAGAACGCTCATGCGGTTATCGTATTCGCGCTTTATGAATTCCTCGATCTCTGTAAGGTAGAAGGTCCCGATTGACGGCTCGAAAACGACGACGCCCTTTGAAGCGCTGTCGAGAAGCTCTTTGACTAAATCTGTGATGTCGTCTGCATTCTTCGTAATCTTATCCGCGACTTCGGCGTCCTTCTTGTCGGGGATTCCGTCTTCCCTGTATAGACCGCTCTTGATCGCTTCGGAATATAGCTTGATGTTAGCAACGGGAGTCTTGATCCCGTGAGCAATGGTCGATACGAGAGTGAGCTGTTCTTTCTCCAGCTGGCGCAGTTTCCTGGTATCCCCTGACAGCCGGTCACGGAGCATGTTCATGCCCCAGATGTATTTGCCAAAATATCTGTTTCTTGATTCCGGAAGCGCATCGGCATTCTCGTTCCTGGCAATCCTTTCAGGATATTCCGAGAGAGTGTTGAAAGGCATGATGACCTTTCTGTCGATATAGATGAAGAACAACATTGTGATAATAAAGCAGGCCGCGACAATGACTTCGCTGATTATGATGGTCTCTGCCACATGGTCATCCCTGAACGAGAATACGAGAAAGCCTTTTATCACGCCGTCCTGCGAGATGCTCCAGACTGAATCTCCGTCTCCCATGTGCGAATAAGACGCGCCGCCGTTATCCGCTTTGATGAATCTTATATCTGAAGGAACGTTTTTCTTTCCGTATTCCTTCTCCCAGTCATTGGATGAAAGAAGGATTGCCAGACCGGCATCAATGTCATCGGAATCTTTTGAAGAAAGCTCGTTGGCGACCCGGTTCATCAACGTATTTCTCCGGCCTTCCGCGTTTTCATTCCCGGCAGAAATGAACAGCCATGCCGATATTCCCATGGCGAGACAAATGACAAACAGAAGAATGTACTTGCCAATATATTTCCGCATCAGCCTGCAGCCTCACCGAACTTGTAACCGACTCTCCACACGGTATGGATGTACTTCGGTTCCTTGGGATCGTCCTCGATCTTCTCACGGAGCCAGCGGATGTATACTGTCAGCGTCGATATCTCGGAAAAACAATCCGAACCCCAGACCGCATTGAACAGTACTTCCTTGCGGATGACCTTATCGGGATTTTTAAGAAAATAAATCAGGATATCGAGTTCCTTGCCGTTAACCGGAATTATCTTATCGCCTTTCCGCACGGTCATGTCATCAAGATCGACAGTGATGTCTTTATAAGACAGTTCTTTGTGCTCTTCGGTCATGCTGTAATTGCGTCGCAGGATGGCCTTGATCTTGGATGACAGGAAAGGAAACGAAAAAGGCTTCTCTATATAATCGTCGGCACCGACATCAAGACCTAAGATCTTGCTGTGATCGTCATTTTTGGCACTCATCATGAGGACCGGAAGGCCCATATCCTTGCGAAGGATGCGCAGTGTCTCGAAGCCGTCAAAACCAGGCAGCATGACATCCAGAAGCATAAGACGGAACTTCTCTTCCTTAAGAACTGCAAGACCTTCTTCGCCGGTGGTCTTCCAGATGACCGAATATCCGTCTCGGATAAGGAAGTCCCTTATGAGAGCTCCGAGTTCCTCATTGTCTTCAACGATCAGAATGTCTGTCATGTCATATTCCTTCGAAACAGCAGTTTCAATTATTATACCCCGCTTTAAGATAATAGAGGCGCCGGCATTTTTATCGTATAATAAAAAGTGGTTTTGGAATAAGGTATTTAGATAACGGGATATTGCATATGGTAAACAGCGATAAGAAAATCTACCAGAATACTCTCGAGAATCTTTCTGACGGTGTGATCGTCATAGGTTTTGACAGCAAGATCAGCACCTGTAATGATTCTGCCTGTTCGATCCTGGGAATATCACCCGGCTCAGCCATCGGAAAGAGCATTGCCGAACTGATGCTGGAGATCGAAGCGAACAATGATTTTTTCGAGCTTCTCATTAATGCAGTTTATGAAAAGAAAAAGATATCCAGGACAGTATCTTTTCACATTGGCAACACCACAAAATATCTCAAAGTCACCACTACGCTGCTTGTTGAAGACGGCATAGACATAGCCCTGATAGCCGTAATCTCCGATCAGACCGAGACAACGAATCTCATCATCAGGAACCAGAGTCTTGCCACCCAGATAACCGCCCTCATGAACTCATTTGTCGAGGTAATGGTAACGGCGATCGAAGAAAAATCCGCTTACAACGCCAATCACACAAGGAACATGGTCAGGTATGCGACACGTTATCTCGAGTGGCTCTCATCGCACGGAGAGCTGACCGGCAAGACTTCGGAGAACACCGAACCGCTCATCATGAGCGTGTGGCTTCACGATATCGGAAAGCTGCTCATCCCGCCGGAAGTCATGGACAAGCCGTCAAGACTCGGGCCTTCCCTGATCACTATCAGACACAAGATCGAGATCGCAAGACTCATGCTGAAGAACCGTATACTTTCAGGTGAAGACACCGCTGAAAACGTGGAGGCTGAACTGAAAAAACTTGATGAGAGCGAAGATCTTATCGAATCATCAAACATACTGCCGTTCCTCGATGAAGAAAGGATTGGGAAGCTTAAGGCTCTCGCAGATATAAACCTTCTCACCTCAGACGGAAACACCTGTCCCCTGCTCGATCACGATGAGCTCGAGCAGATCACCGTAGCAAGAGGAACACTCACTTCAGAAGAGCGCAGCATCATGCAGTCCCATGTCTCATATACCGGCAAGCTCCTCTCGAAAATGGAATTTGTCGGCGAATATAAGAAAGTTCCTGAATGGGCATCCGAACATCATGAATGCCTCGATGGAACAGGTTACCCCTCAGGACTCAGGGCTGAGGATATCCCGTGGGAAGCGAGGCTTTTGTCCGTAATCGACATTTTCGATGCCCTGACGGCAGACGACAGGCCTTATAAGCCTCCGATGCCGCCCGAGAAGGCATTTAAGATATTGGAAGACATGGCTGAGCAGGGCAAACTCGATAAAGAGATCGTTCAAAGCTTCTATGAGAGCAATGCATGGAACAGATCTCCTATTAATTCGAGCATGAAAGAGATCACACTCGATGCGACAAAAGAAAACCTGGACACGGTCATTTCTTTCATCGACGGATATCTTGATGAATTCGGCTGCACCGTAAAAAATGAGATGATGTTAGACCTTGCCGTAGAAGAGATCTACGTCAACATCGCCCAGTATTCGTACAGCAAGAAAGTCGGTAAGGTCACTATCTGCGTGAGCCTAAGTGAAGACCACTCACAGATAATCATCACTTTCATCGATTCAGGGATCCCGTATAATCCGCTTACCAAAGAGGATCCGGACGTCACGCTCACAAGTGATGAGCGCGAGATCGGCGGCCTCGGCATTTTCCTGATAAAGAAATACACGGATGACGTGCGTTATAAATTCTCGGAAGGAAAGAACCATCTGACGATAGTGGTAAATCTGAAATAAGGCATCATCTTTATATATGGCCATTCCTGTAAGTCGTATGCAGAAATCCGACTTTTTGTCCGGCAGAATTGTCTCGAAAAGTCGGAAGAATACTCAGAATTCCGGAAATCCGACTTTTTGTCCGACTTTTCAGACGTTATAAGTCGGATTTCTGCCTGGAACGATATTTATTTGCACTCCACGCCTTCTTTTTTGCAGATCCTCCAAGCGGCATATCTGCCCTGTGCGGTAGCCGGCGGAAGTCCGCCCGAACCCATGAGCCACTGGCCTGCGAGGAATACGTTCTTAAGACCCTTGATAACGCCCGGAGTAGTAACAGTCTTGGTATCCTTATCGGCAACGAAAGCCATGTATGCGCCTCTGTATGCGTTGCAGTGCTTTGCATATGTTACAGGCGTCCATACGTCTAATATCTTTATCTTTCCTGCTGTCTCAGGGAACTTATTCTCAATGAGGACCATCAAAGCACGGGCAACCTCATTTTTCTTAGCTTCGTACTTTTCGGGATCTTTGGCAAGTTCGAACCAGTTATCGACTTCCTTGCCGTACTGGAAGAGCTTCATCTGAATGCTCGTCTTGCCTTCAGGAGTGATGGTCGGATCGTAGTCGTAGCAGATGAATCCGACATCCTTGATCTCCCTGTCCCAGACCTTGAGACCTTCGCTTTCCCAGAATGTAGTATCGGGATCGACATTCATCTTGCCGTCAACAAGGAAAGCTGCGTGATATTTGCTGAACACCGAGAAATGCTCTTTATCGTCGTAACACTTCTTAAGTTTCTTGGGCATGTAGCTTACAGGAAGAAGATGCGTAAATGTATGATTGGCATCCGTGGCGCAGATGACATAGTCAGCACTTACTTCGGTGCCGTCTTCAAGCACTATGCCTTCAGCTATCTTGCCGTTGATCTTAACGTTTTTAACAGGAGAATTCAGATGCATCTTTCCGCCGGCTTCCCTGTATTTGTTCGCGATCCTTAATGCTGCTGCAAGAGATCCGCCTTCAGGAATGTCACCGCTGCCTGAAGTTACCATCGCATATGACATGATGAAAGAATATGCCTGTGTCATCTCAGGATGCGTAAGCATGACTGAACTTCTGAGCACCGGATTCTTAAAGCTCTCACCCAGGTCTTTTACGCTTACGCCCTTATATGCTTTCTGTGCAGCAGGAACGTTCTTTACGAAATCGCCGAGCTTCATGAAATCCCTGGGGCCCATCTTATCCATCGGCTTGTCGATCGGCATGATCATGCTCTCTGCCCTTACGACGTTCTCGAAAAACTTCTCGATGGTATCTTTATCTTCAGGAGACAATGCAAGCATCTCGCGCTTGGTTCTCTCCTTATCTCTCCAATATGTTATCTCGCCGCCGTTTCCCTTGTATGTGAAGAAACGGTCCTTCGAATACATCTTTACGCTGTCATCGAGCATTCCGATCTCATGCCACAGTTCATTCATGGCACTTCCCTTTTTGCTGCACATGAGATAGTTGATGCAGTTATCTATGTAAACGCCTTCTCTCTTCCATCCGGTAAGCTCTCCACCCGGCACGGCGTTCTTCTCATAGATCTCAGTCTCAAAGCCTGAATTTTGCAGGATAATACCCGCAGCCATTCCGGAGATACCGCCTCCGACAATGATTACTTTCTTCATTTAGATCCCCCCCTGGGTATGTTTGCGCCAAAAGACACTTCGGTAAGTATAACACTTTTGATGTCTGACAAGCCCGGGGTATCGAAAATGTTATCTGATATCGTAGACAAATATTTCCGAGATCTCGTGATCGTAGCCTTCATAAAATCCCTGCGGCATTCCGAGAACTATGCGGGCACCTCTGTTATATAAAAGCAGAAGTTTATCATTAACACGATCGAATGAAAGGCCTTCGATCTCACCCTGTTTTGTGACGTCATCGAAAGTGCGCTCGAGCGTTACTATGCAGTAAGTATCACCGTCTTTTACCGTTGTCCTGTAGAGATGATCCGGTTCATTGTCATCGGCGGTTCCGTCATCTGCCGTAAGGTAAAAACTGCCCTTGTAATATGCCATTCCCTGAATCCACTGGGGAGGCATCTGCATATGCACTTTGCCGAGATATTTACCTGTCGCCAGATCGTACTTATAGAGGTATCTTCCGCTCTCTTCACCGACCCAGGAACACATCCAGACGGTTTTTGAATCAGTGTCGACGGCAATGCCTGAACACTCCAGCTGTCCGCTGGTTTCTTCAAAGGGAAATGTTCTCTTAAGTTCCAGCGTATCTCCGTCGTAAACCGCTATCTGGATATTCGTTCCGACACCGTCCATGAAATACTCGGCACCGATATAAAGCTCGTTGTTATATACATCGATATCGCCGATGTGGTTGACTTCTATCTCATATCCTTTGAATGGATCTTCGTTGAGGGTAATAAGGTTCCAGTCCTTATCGTATTTTGCGAGAGTTTTCGAACCGCTGACCCAGTAATAGCCACCTTCCGTACACACGCCCTGCCTGCCGTTGACCTCATAAGAAGCCTTCAGTTCGTACGAATGGGCCGACATCATTACCGAGGCGTCGTTCTCGGGTCTGGCGCCTTTGGGTGCATCTGTTTTCGAGGTACAACCGGATGCAATGGCAACAGCAATAACAGTCGTGATAACGAGCGGTCTTGCAATCAGTCTCTTCATGATAGGTTCCTCAGTCTGTTTATAGGCTGATAGTAACACAACAGGAATATAATCGGGAACCGGAGATCAATCACATGTCGCTTCATCCTGTGTTATAGTTAAACATATCCGGTTAAGGGGGAATCAAGCGAAAATGAAGACTGTGACTCTCGGTAAGACAGGAATAACGGTTCCTCAGAATGCGTTTGGTGCGCTTCCCATCCAGAGGGTAAGCACGGATGAAGCAGTGAGCCTGTTAAGAAACGCCTACGACGGCGGAATGCGCTTTTTCGATACAGCCCGCGCATATTCGGACAGCGAAGAGAAAGTCGGCAAAGCCTTCGAGGGCATGCGCGACAAGGTCTTCATCGCCTCGAAAACACAGGCTGCGACAAGAGAAAAATTTGAGCAGGACCTAAATACAACCCTCACCAATCTTAAAACAGACTACATTGATATCTACCAGCTTCACTGCGCTGCGAGATGCTATAACGAGGAAGACGATATCTACAACTGCCTCGTGGAAGCAAAGAAACAGGGCAAGGTAAGACATATCGGAATCACTGCCCACAAGATCGGTGTCGCCGAAGACATCGTAAAGAGCGGGCTTTATGAGACACTGCAGTTTCCCTTTCTTCATATAATGAATTAACTTCTTCTCTGTACTGTTCATAAACGGATTTAAGATTTGGATAAGAAGGATCCGGCTTATCAAAAAGCCATTTGCTCCACTCAAATGTTTCAATACCAAAACGCTGAATCAGCTCGTCTGGGAAAGCACTTAACAGGTATTTCTTTAGATCTGATGGGCTGCTCTCAATATAGCTTTTGAAATCTTCATATCCATCACATGGCTCGCTGTCCCCAAAGAAATCTTTAACGTTACCGAAATATTCTATGTTTCTTCTCCAGAAGAAAGCCAATGCAGCAGAATATAAATGTCTAATGCCTATTTTTTCATTTTCCACCTTAAATAACGGAGCTCCATTATTTGAAAAGAATGCAGTATCTGCTTCAACAAAAGTATACGGAGAAATAATCGCATTATCTTCAAGCATACTTCTGAGCAATACAAGGCACATATCCCCCACTTCAGAAGAAGATAGATTATACTTTGTATTAGGCAACATGCGAACTTCATCAGCAAACCCTATTTTCATCAATCCGAGACCAATTAATGAATTTCTAGAATAACTCTCAATGAGCTCCTTCATTACTGCTTTCCATGATTCTTTTAAGTAATCAGGATGATCATCAAACATTTCGGAAACTTGATGGTTTTTAAAATCCGATGCCATATCCTTTACAAAATTGACTAATGGCTTGCCGGTCTCGTCGAGTTTTATGACATTCTCATTTGTTATTCTGCTATAAAGGAAACCTTGATAGGTCTCATGAAAATATGTAGCAAAGAAGGCTGCTGCCTGTCTATTGTCCGAGAAAGCAATAAATTGTTTAGCCTTAGGGGTATATTGCTTTTCCTCTATAGACTCAAATCCATCATCAAAATCAAAGCCACTATCATCTTTTTCAACCGGTAATGTTACAGTTTTAATTTCGCTGCTTGGAAGTTCTTGAAATAGTGCGGTGCCTACAACACTTGTTGAAGCTTCCTGACCCGCAAAGAAAGAACGCAATATGCCTGAATTATTTGTTCCTTCACACTTAATACATTGATAACGATAAATCTTTGTGCTTCCAAACAGCAAAGAATTGCAATTACACAAGCTTCTAAACGATCATCCGAGTTGACAACATCATCCAAATCAGATTTCTCCCACCAAGTAAATTCATATATAGAAGACTTAAAGGATTCGAAGTCCTTATTATCTCGTTTCGAATGATAATACTCAGAAATTAATGCTAATTGCTTCCAGTTTTTTTCAACTCCTTTCTGAAGATCTATTGAAACTGAGAAAGAAATGCCTTGGCTCATTACGTTATCATGAAGATTGTCATTTAAATAAACATCGTATCCGCTCTTAGGCGTTCCTTTTACAAAAGAAAAACTCTCCAAAGATCTTCCGCAAGCCTTATGTATAAATTCTCCATCGGTATCTTGGTAAAGAGTAATTGGGAACGTAAAGCTTTCACACCGGATCTCCGACAGAATGCTTTCACCAACAAATTCAGAAGGTTTGTTTTCCGTTAAGAGAGGATCAGAACCACTTTTATCTGAAGAAGATGTCAGAAAATCAGCATATAGTTTTCCAACTTCCTCTAGAGTAAATTCCATAGATTTCACATATACTTCCAGTGTTTCTTCGTCTTTAGCCTTAGCAACAATTTCAGGAATCTGTAGTGATTTGTTTGCAACACCTGCGCAGGCAATTTGACTATAACCGGATGTGCTAAAAAAACCGTTCTTTTTCTTGGGTGCATATTCTGCCAGTTTTTGCGCAGTTTCCTGATTATTCAACCCGCGATAAACTGATTTCAGAAAACACACTCTCTCCTCAAATTCAGAACTTGGTATTGACGAGGCTTCCTCTCGCAACCGCGGCTTAACATACATAATTCCGTCACCGCGACAGTTCGGATCCTCCTTATAACATTCCTCTAAGGCTTCCTCTTTAGAAACATAGTTTTCAAAAACTTCTGCAAATGTATACCATTGATTTGATTTTGCATTGAATCCGCTTTCCACGCATGATTCCGGTTTGATTCGAACTGTCAGATCTTTTCCGCCAACCTGTACCTTAAACGTTGATACTTTCTCTATTGGTTTTCCAACAGGAAACGCTTTCATGAATGCTTCATCTTCATAGTACGGGATATTATCGCCTAGATCTTCTAAAGGATAACAAGGGCGATTTACTGCCAAACTTAATCGTCGGCACATATTTTTTTTACAGAAAATGACTACATTGGGGGAGTTTCTGAACGCAGCGACACTTACTTCGAGATAATCAGCGAGAAAGATCACCTTTCGCAAAATCTTGCAATCAGCAAATGCATTGTCTCTTATTTTTTCGATTTTCTTCGGAACTACAACACTCTCCAAAGCTGTATTCTGAAACATACAGCGAGAAATATTAACCATCTTCTCTGAAAGTTTGACCTCTCTCAAATACAGACAATCCATAAATGTTTGGTAACCACCATCAAAGACACTGTCTGGTATAATTACCTTCCGCAGCGCAAGATTCTTGTAAAACCTGCAATCAATCCGCTCAACGCCATCGGGAATCACAAGGTTTCTCTCTTGACCGGTGTATTCCTTCAGTCTGCCGTTTTCGATAACAAAATCTTGAACGTCAATCAAGTTTATTTCTTTTTTAGAATTTTCAACATTTTCTGGGGTTTCCTCAGGTATTGTTCCTCGCAGGCAACCGTTTTTGATAAGCAACTCATCGTAATCCGCTCCAGTATACTCTGCAAAAAGGTGAATGAAATAAAAATCTATATCCGAATTGTCTGCTTTTAATGTTTTGTAATCCGGTGCAGGATCTTTCCCTACATAGCGATTTTTCAGCGAATTCAGAATGTTCCGCGTGTATTCGATTCTTTGATCTTCATTCATCACTGCTCCAGCATCAGTAAAATACTGTCCACCTGCAACACCATATAGTTTTTTCGTCCAATCACTGTATGTAGAAGCAGAGTACTCTGGAAACCTATTACACAAATCCGAAAGATAGAAGGCTGGATCTCTTTTTCCGCTCTCTATGAGTTTTTTAATAATTGATTTTTTTTCATCGTCAGTAAGTCTTTTAGCCATCTCAATCACCTCTCACTAGAACAGCATCTAGATGCCATTCGACAGCGCAACACGTTCATTCTTCAGTCCAACAAAAAAAGCTATATAATACAATTATACTTTATTACTATAAATGGAACGTGAATGAAGTTAAACGGTTTTCTTAATGAACTATGCATTTCTTCAGCTTCAGAAAACCACCTGAATGCTTCGTTGGATAAAGCAGTACATAGGATTTGCTTCTCTTACATCTTTTCTTACATCTTTATGCCCGTTTGAGTTCGTTAATATTCGTTTTTATTCGAAATGAGGAGTTTTCGGGGGCACCTATTATACGCAGTATCTCGTCGATATTCGCTTCATAATTAAAAATACTTCCTATTCTCCCGACAACAAAACCTTTTGGATCAAACATGGGCTATTCCATAGTCAGCAAATATCTAAAAACAGTAAAATTAACATTACATATTTATTTCCGGATATGCGGAAAATTATATGTATATGTTTGGCTGCGCGGGTACTCACATACATATTGTTTTCAATAATTAAGTGATTTTATATGTATTTTCTTCTCCCAAATGGTTCTTGAAGGCTGTTTTTCGAACAAATATACATATTGTTTTTGCGAAAACCGGAAAACAATATGCATGCCGGTTCTGCACCTTACTATAAGGTCACTTTATTCCAAACAATATCCAGCACCTGCATTTTATTAGGGTTTTTACTCGAATTTATCCCATTATCACGGGGTATCTCCGAAGGTATACTTAAATCAGGTTTATGGGGCGCCGGCCCTAAAGCAGGCGTGTCGGAAAGGTTGAAAGTGTATGAATTCATTCTCTGAAAAACTCATCGGAAACGTTAATAAGGTCATAGTCGGAAAAGACAGGCAGATCGAACTCCTGCTCGTATCACTCCTCGTCGGCGGACATGTGCTGCTCGAAGACGTTCCGGGAACGGGCAAGACTAAGACAGCTAAAGCACTTGCGCAGTCGCTTGATCTTGATTTCAAGCGCGTACAGTTTACGATAGATCTTCTTCCGTCGGATCTGACGGGCATCAACTTTTTTGACCGCGAGGCAAATGCGTTCGTATTCAGAAAAGGCCCCATCTTCACGAATATCCTTCTCGCAGATGAGATCAACAGGGCTACGGCAAGAACGCAGTCGAGCCTTCTCGAATGTATGGAGGAAAAACAGGTAACGGTCGACGGAGACACAAGAAAGCTTGACCTTCCGTTCCTCGTAATAGCGACGCAGAACCCCGTCGAATCACAGGGCACTTTCCCTCTCCCCGAAGCCCAGCTCGACCGTTTCCTCATGATGCTCAAGATGGACTATCCCACGCATGATGAGAGCATAACGATCTTAAAGAGATTTGCGACTGAAGACCCGCTCGACAGCCTTTCTCCGGTCACGACCAGGGAAGAACTTTTTTCCATGCAGGAACAGGCAAAGCAGATCTTCGTTTCTGATCTTCTTTACGATTATGCAGCGCAGATCGTCGAAGCAACGAGAGAATCCTCCGATATAGCAGTCGGAGCAAGTCCCCGTGCGCTCCTGGCATTCGTTTCAGCTGCGAAGGCTCTGGCATTTATCCGCGGCCGCAAAAACTGTGTTCCTGACGACTTTAAGGAACTCGCGATTCCCGTTCTGGCACACCGTCTGACGATCCGCTCCAACGGAGCGATCTCCAAGAGCGGCAAATTCATCTCAAAGCGTGACATGGCAGCCGATATTGTCACAAAGCTGCTTAACACCGTACCATGCCCCACTGAGGACTTCAGTAAATAAACTTTTTCTTACGATGGAACTGTTTGTACTTATCGGATTACTTATCGCGGTTTTCATAGCAGAGCTCATCTACTACCGCCTTCACGCGCTCGATAATCTTTTCCTCAAGGTCGACTTCTCCAAGAATGTCGCTCGTTACGGTGAAGACATCGAGCTCATTGAAGTTGCCGAGAACAGAAAGCGCCTTCCGCTGCCGTTCATCATCCTCAAGTTCGAAGCTCCGCGCGAGCTTAAGTTCTACGACATGATGAACACTTCCAAGTCGGATTTTTTCTACCGCGAAGACATGCTTACCATGAAGGCATTTTCGAAGCACACGCGAAGCATCAAGGCACAGTGCACGAAGCGCGGCTACTATGTTTTCCCGAGAGTCGGCATCACCACGTCAGACCTTCTTCTCATAGAGCGCTTCACCAGGGATTTCCCGAATGACTCACATCTGGTCGTTCTTCCTGAGGTCTTAAATACCGGGCTCATACAGATGCTGACTTCGGTCACTTTGAGCGAACGCCAGTGCAGAAGGACTCTTCTGACAGATCCGTTCACATTATCGGGCATCCGCGAATACGGACCGAATGACCCCATGAAGAGCATAAACTGGAAAGCCAGCGCCAAGACGGGCGAGCTCATGGTAAACCAGAACGCATCCACATGTTCCCAGAAGGTCCACATATTCCTGAACCTCGAGACATATAACCAGAAACGTTCCACTTCGCTTCTCGAAAGATCGATCAGCCTTACCTACACATATCTTCGTGAACTTGCCGAGCTCGGGATCCCCGCATCTGTCTATACAAACGGCTTGGACGTCATTACGGACTCACCTGTAATTTCCGAGACAGATCTCGGTTCCGCCACGCTCGATGAACGCGCCATCATGCTCGCCAGGATCGATCTCAAAAAACCGGTCCTTCCATTCGTTGAAACGCTTGAGAAATACATGCCTTCCACTGACAGTGAGGACTTCATCTTATTGATCTCACCGCAGTACAACGGGAGCTTCCGCGCCCTTCTTCCGGATTTGAAATCAAGACGCCCGTCACTTCAGTGGCTCATGCCCTGCTATAAGATAACTCCCGATGCTAATCCGGAGCCTTCTATCGCTGATTCCTACATCAGATGGGAGGTGATCGGCAATGATTAAGATCCGTGACATTAATTCCACAAGCAATGCTTCAAAGGATATTGACGGAAACGTCATCCACATAGTCCGGGACAGTCTTCTGGCTGAGTCTCTTCTGTCGGTCATAATCGGACTCACGATACTGTCGGTCCTTCTGCTCATAAAATGCTATGTCATGATAATCGACGTAAGCATGTATCCGACATTCGTGACGCTTATCGTTCCCGTGCTTCACACATTCATCAGAAGGATCAGGATAAACCTGCAGTTCCCGATATTCATAATAACCGTTCTTACTTCCGCGATATTCTATTTCGCGGTAATAAGCATACCCTTCCTCGAATTCGGAAACAGCGAGGCAAACAGATTCTATCTGGCTGCGATACTGGTCATTTATACCCTGTTCTCCACCATTTACCGCCTGAAACCGACATTTACCGCGGGCGACCAGGAGTTCATCGTCTTCCCGCTTGCGATCCATATAATCTTCTATCTGCTCTTCATCATGGCGGAGAGAAAAGAGATTGCGCAAAACATAATAATAAACGTGATAATCATCATAATGCTTTTTGTCGTTATGCGTCAGATCGCCGTGTTTGACTCCAGGTACTATCACACGATCCACAAGTCCAATAAGCCTGCGGCGCTTCTAAAGAAGCAGAATACAAAGACTGTCATCGGTCTCATCGCAGTTGTCGCTGTAGCCTGGGGAGTTCTTGCCATCCTGCCGATCGAAACGTTATCAAGACTGTTACTTGCAGGTATACGCGTGATCTTCGGATTATTAAGTTTCCTTTTCAAACCCGGTGAGGACAACGGCGAAATAGATTATGAAGATCCCATGGAAGGATTCGGAGATTTTGGTGTAGAAGGACAGTACAATCCGTGGGTTGATCTGGCAGGCAAAGTCGTTGCAATTATCCTGATCATAGGGGTCATCTTATTCATCCTGAACACGATCCGTCTCCTTATCCAGAATGCGCCCAAGTTCACTAAAAAGAGGGAACTGACAGAAGACGATAATCTGGTGGATACGATAGAAGACATAAAACCCGAGAAGAAGCCTTTTATCACAAGAGGTCCCGACTTTGGCACCGGTCACGAACGCCGTATAAGAAAACAGTTCTACAATAAGACCCGCCGCGCAATGAAAAAAGGTCTTCCCGTATATCCGTCTTCAACACCCGGTCAGATAGAGAAAGTCATTCTGGCAAATGGCGACAAAGAAATCGCACCCCTCAGACAAGAGTATGAGAAGGTACGTTACGGCAGCAATAAAACGTGATGGTTCCTTACTTGCTCCGGTCTTCGCAGTAGCCGCAGTCCTGACACATGCAGATGTTCTCTTCCCTGTTGAAGCTGACAGCCGTCGAGTGGCATTGAGGACATACTTCAAACGGTTTGATGACTGCTGTGTTTTCTGCCTTGATGACACCGTTAAGCATATTGTTCAGGACCACATTCGATTTTGAATTGGTTCCTGCTACGGGTGGCTGCAGTTTTGGCATTGCCGGACCTGATATATTGCTTCCCGGCTTCATAGGGACATTGGGAATAATGCCTCCGGAAACTTCTTCAAGCTGGTTAATATCCAATTCAGTCATATTATCGTTATCGTTCATAATCTTATCCTCTTTTCACTTAATAGATTTTTCTGCTTATATTATAGGACATGTTTACTCATCAGGCGAATACTCTTTAAATGTAACCACATCATTGCTCTCAAATGCCGGATCCTGCTTTGACTTTTTCAGATATGTGTCGAAAAAACTTATGTGTATCGAACACACTATTTCATGGGCGATATCCGCATCCAGTGCGCCCATCTGTGACTTCATGGTAATTGTATGCTTCATGTCCGAAAAGCCCATGTGCTGCATATCCTTTATGACCGCGTGATAAACGGGCTTTGAATGAAGGATCAATCCTCTTGCCACGACATTTCTGTTCGTCTCACAGTTTATGTGAAGGAATGGAGTCTTCAGGATCTTCCCTTCATGTTTACCGAAAAGACCTCCGTCCATGTTTATGCCGCAGACAAATTCCGGCTCATCTTCACAAAGCGCGTATGACGTGGCTCCTCCAAAGGAAAGACCCGCGGCTCCGATCCCTTTGTCAAAATCGATAAGATCTGCGAAGTTATCTTTCGCATAACGCAAGGCCACCAGAGTATCCTTCTCCCACTCATATATCCTTTCGATACTGAAGCCGCAGTACTGTTTCTGAAGTTCATCGAACTTAGCGGCAAGCTCTTCGTTCGTGCCGGTTTCTTTTGTGAATTTCTTCATGGCAGACATCGCCTTCACGGGCGGTGAATACTTTTTAAGAGCGAGATTTTTTGCCGTGCGCACATTCGTGCCGTCATCAAATTCCGTGAGCAGAGCTTCATAAGGATGCCCTACGCTTATCACCACATAGCCTTGCGATGCGAGCTCGATAAGAAGATATGAATTGCCTTCACGATATGAGATGTAACCGTGATTGAAGATGATGAGAGGGAACTTCTTTCCCGCGATGAAAGGCGCGTCAACAAAGCACTCGGATCTGTTGCGGTCTTCCTTTTCGAGTTTTTTATAATTTATGGGAAGAAAGAACGTCTTCGCCAGAGCTTTGCACATCGCTTCCGACATGTATTGCGCTTTCTGAAGACCTTCCACGGACTCTTTTCTGACAGGATAATATACCCGCGCAGGAACGCTGCGGCTTCCTCCGGGATTACAATACATCGTCTCCGCGCGTTCGTTACAGACGGTATATGTCATCGTACCGACCGCATATTCACCTTTCGGAACGGGAGGTGTTTTGCTCATGATCTTCTCGCTGTCCTAACGACAAGAAAATCGGGTTTGTGGAACAGGTCGCTCTCATCAGGATACTTTTCAAGGAGCTTCTCGTCAGGCAGGGGTTCGATCATCTTTTCTATCGTAAATCCGGCTTCGACCAGATCATTTACTATGGTCGAGAACATGCGGTGATACTTCTTCACGCCGTCGACAAACCACTCAGATTCGCGTTCTCCTTCCATGCCGTAATCAGCAAGGTTTACATATAATTTGTTGCCGTTCTCATCTTTGGTCCATCGCGGGAAAGCGCAATTTCCATATGTCGTATTTATCGGATTTTCCTGTGAGAAAACGAATATTCCGCCGGGCTTTGTCTTCCTGTAAATGCTCCCCAGAAGCCCTTTAAAATCTTTGACATAATGGATGGCGAGAGAACTAATGACCAGGTCATAAACGCCATCAAGATCATCCAGATCTTCCATAGGCATATTAAGATATGTGATGGCAGGATCGCTGTTTTCTTTGCGCGCCACTTCCAGCATCTTTTCCGAGATATCGATGCCTGTTACCTTCGCGGCACCTTTCTCAACAAATGCTTTGCAGTGTTCGCCGAAACCGCACCCGAGGTCAAGGATCTCTTTCCCTTTCAGGTCAGGAAGCAATGAAAAGAGTGCCGGTATCTCGAATAAGACATTGGCATTTCCTTCGCGGTCCCTGATCCCTTTATAGCCTTCGAAAAAAGTCTCGTTATCAAAAATATTCTGTTTAGACATAGACCAATCCCCAAAATAAATCTATGTTCGAAGTTTATCTGAACTCTTTCATATCATCAAGTCTAAGCAGAACCGGTGCCCTTCCAAATCCTGTTCCGACATCGATATCGATCCACGTGGCAGTTTTAACGATCCTGCCGTCATATTCCTTTCCATAGACCACCGTAGGCGTATGTCCTATGATCGTCATTACATCAGGAAAATATGTATCCGAGAGTTTTGGGTGTGTCCAAAGCAGATCGTCAGCTGAATAATCCGTTATCTTTTTCCCGGGAACAAAACCTCCGAGACCTGAATGCACGAGCAGAAAATCCCTGTCTCCTATACAGACTGTCTCATAAAGCGGAGCGTCGCGGAGATAGTCGAGTATATCCTGCTGGAGATCTTTGGGGAGCTTCTGCAGTGACTTCATCGTCACTTCTCCGCCGTCAGAATAGTAGCTTGTAAGGATATCCATTTTTACTTCATTGACCGATGCCAGGCTCTCTTCTGTCACCTCATCGAAAACAAAAGAACACGCCAGCAGCATCGCTTCGTGATTTCCCAAGATCAGCTGCACATTTGGCTGGTATAAGAGCCATTCCAAAGTCTCTACGCCGCCGTCACCGTTCCTGTCAATAACGTCACCCAGAATGTAAAGAAAATCACCCTTGCCGAAACCGGCCCGGGCTAACAGTTTCATAAACTCTTCGTGCGGATATCCGTGAAGATCTGAAATAACATAGATCATAAATAATCAGCGTTCGACTTTTTGCTCGTCGTCGTAGATAAGAATATTCTTTCCGTTCTGCTTGCCGTAATACATTCTCGCATCGGCAACCTTTATGATTTCTTCAGGCGCGTTGAATTTATCTTTATTTTCCGCAAGACCGATGGTAACCGTTATGGGGATATGCTTGTTAAAAAAGACCGTCGGTTCGGCTTCGATATTCCTTCTGAGAGTTTCCATTCTCTCTTTAGCCTCATCCATCCTCATATCCTTCATGAGGATTACGATCTCTTCTCCGCCCCATCTGCAGATATCGCACCCCTTCATTTCTTTCTTGATCAAAAGGGTTACGTGCTTCAATACTTCGTCACCGGCATCATGACCGAACGTGTCGTTTACCTTCTTGAAATTGTCGAGGTCACAGAATGAAACACAGAAATGATTATGCTTTTCGTCATTCATAAGCTTCCAGATCACAGGAAGAAAACCGCGGCGGTTCAAAAGGCTGGTAAGTGCATCCTCCTGTGCATCAGCAGACAGCTTCCTGTTCTTCTGCTCAAGGTTTGTAACCTCATTCTCGCTCGAATAGATGTAGATCGCATTGTAGAACATTACGGCAAATACCATGGCGAATGCGGAAAAGATCACCAGGATCATCTTTATAAATGGTGACACGACATAGACAGGCGTTATATCCGCAAAGCAGTAATACATGACTGCAAACGTTGCGAAATCCAATATGAGCATAAGAACGACGCCACGCCTTTGTGATCCTTTAAACAAATGGCTTCCAAAATAAATGATTATCGGGATGATCGAGAACAGGAAGAAAAACGTACCGCAGCGCAAACCCACATAGTAAGTGGATACGACAGAATAGACGATTACTTCAAGTATGATGCTCGCATAGACCACCAGAATATGTCTGGTCTTGCATAAGAAATAACACACGGTATAGATTACAACACTGACAAAGTTATAAAGAACTAACGGCATTACTTCGGAGGCAAGGAATACAACGAACAGCAATGCATGCACGAAACACATAACCGTGACCGTAAACTCAAAAGCATTACGGACGAGTAACTGCATCGTCCGGTCTAATGCTCCCTTGTTTTCTTTTTCAACCAGTTTATGGTCTGTTACCTGTTCCATTTTTCTGCATATCCTTACCTATTGGCATAACTCCCAATATTTTCTAAATTATATTTTCTAATATTGATTACTTATAGTCTGAATGGAAAAAAGTAACAAATAGTTTACTAACAGTACAACAGTTCTATGTATTTCAGCGCTTTTTGTCTGCCCTCCGTCCCGTCCTTGCCTGTACCATGCTTAAAAGGTATCATTGTTTTCAAGAGAACAATGGAAGAGAAATCAGATCTTATTATGTTTGATCCCAAAACAAACCGGTTCCCGTATCCTGAGCAGACAGACAGGCATTATCTGGAGATCCATAAGGACCGGGGATTTGTTTTCGATACATCATATCCCTATATCGACAGATCAAAAGGGTTCGTGTTCAAGCAGAAGCTTGTCAGACTGCTTCTTAACGTGATCGTATTTCCTATTACGACCATCCGCCTTGGACTTAAGATCGAAGGCCGTGAAAATATTAAGAAGTACAAAGACGTTCTTTCTGACGGTGCGGTCTCAGTCTGCAATCATGTGCATATGTGGGATTATCTGGCGGTCATGAAAGCAATCCGTCCCCATAAATCCTATCTCCTCTCTTGGGCAAAGAACATAAACGGAGAGAACGGCACGCTTATCCGCATGGTCGGAGGCATCCCGATACCTGAAGACAGTGTCGCTGCCCAAAAAGCATTTCTTAAAACTATAAGCACTCTCTTAAATGATCACGGCTGGCTCCACATCTATGCCGAAGGCAGCATGTGGGAATACTATGCGCCCATCCGCCCGTTTAAACGCGGCGCGGCAATGATCGCCGTGACTAATAACAAACCAATTTTGCCTTTGGGCATCTCTTACCGCGAACCAGGCTGGATCCGCAAGAAAATATTCCGCCAGATTGCCCTGTTCACATTGCATGTAGGAGAACCTCTCTATCCGGACATGTCTCTTAAACCCAAAGACCGTGAAAAGGATCTCACGATACGGGCTCACAATGCCGTGTGTTCCCTTGCCGGGATCGATCCTGCAGATAATATCTACGAACCTGATTTCAATGATTCCAAACGGATTGACTATTACACGTCAACATACGGTGTCGGTTACCGCGGCTCTAGATGACCCTTTATTCCAATTCATCACAGGCATCATCCATATAATCGATTCCGTAATCGATCATCCTTCTGACCTGTTCGTTGGTCTTATTCCCGCCTTTCTTACGGTTGCAACGCCAGCAGAGGCATTGAAGATTATCAACATCTCTGCCTGTTCCGCCCTGCGACACTGACCTTATATGGTCAGCTTCGAGCAGAAGGTAGTCTCCTAAACCTTCACAAAAACTGTCCAGATAATCTCTCGAGATACCGCAGATCTGGCAGGTATAATTATCCCTCTCGAATACTTCATTCTTATCTGCTGCCCGTATCCTGCGCCTGCCGGCAACTTCCCTTTGGATCCGCTCCTGTCTGCGGATTCTGCTCTGCTGTCTTTTGTACCTTACGGTAACGACCAGCAGCACAAACAATACTGCTGCAAGAAGGATTATCAGGACCGGCACAAGATATGACGAGGCAGAACCCGTCACTTCTCCGGTCAACCCGGAAAAGAAGGTTCTGCCTGATCCGATCAAATCATCATAAGCAAACATCTGCTGCTGCCTGATCTCCCTTAATAATCAGCATCTTCGATGCCATCGATCTCATCGTACTCTTCCTCGAGTTCTTCCTCGCGCCACTTTCTCTCGCGCTCTTCGATCTTGTCGTCAGAATTAGAGCTGAATAACATGAAACACATAACCAATACCTCCGTATAACTTCATGAAAACCAATGTGCTGCCTCTGACTGATTAAATAATATCAGAGCTTTAGGTCTAATAAACGGACTAAAGCAGGATTCGGGCTGTCCGGGCTGAGTATTATGCTGAATGGCGTCGCAGGATTTTTAATCGACTACAGTCTTTTCGAGAAACATGGAAACGGCCACGGAAGAATCAGAGCCAAATATATAAAGGACTGCCTTTAAGACAGTCCTTTATATTTGCTTATTGTTATGCTTTCAGTTGAATTTATTATCAGGGTCAAAGGTCTATATTAAATCTCAGGTGCTAACGTAAAGAGAGATACGATGTTTTCCATCTCGGATGCGGTTATGCCATCTCCAAAGATTCCGAAGTATACGTCATCGGTTACATGGGTAACATAGATCATACAACCGTCTTCTGAATACATGAATCCGCCGTTGAAATCCTTGCGGTCTGCTGATTCCTGAGCTGCTGCTACGCGGTCTTCATAGTTCTCCTGATCAAGTACGATTCCGATGGCAGGATCCGTATCGTTCTTTTCGTCGTGGAGATAGACAGCGCCTCTTGCGAATTCACAGGAATAACCGTCTGTAAGATCTACTGTTGCTTCTACTACGGTGCCTGACTGATTGAGGTAAGCTTTTGTAGTATGAACAATGGATTCCTTCTTCTTTGCGCAGCCTGCGAAGCAAGCGATTGCGATACCTGTTGTTACGATGATTGCTGTTAAAGCGATTGCGATTGTCTTTTTCATTTTTTGTGCCCTCCTTGATTGGCTTTGTGTTTTTGTTTGATGGCTTCATTATGGCAAGCACAAGGAGGCTGAACAATCAGTAATTACAGGGCTTTTCGTTGCATAAGCAACACAATTGAGGACTAGTGTTGATTTATGTGAAAAAAGGCACTTCAAATCCTGCGACATCGCTGGAATCTTTAGAAACTACGGTATAAGGAATGCCGTTTTCGCCGAGCAAAGCAAGGAATGCTTCCACGACGGAAGATTCTTCAAACCTCTGCTGGATCGAAAGTGAGATGTTTCCGCCTGCCGCACCGAGAATGGTCATCAGGCCGAATGTGCACGGCGGATGGGTCCAGAATTCCTTCATGTATTGTCCGATCGAAGGGTATTTCCATTTGCCGGGATAACTTACGAGATAAGTTATAAAGCCTTCACCTGCGTTAAACATAGCTGTGAAGATATCTTTTCTTGAAGACAAAGAAGGATTGTCTGTAAGGACAGAACGCACGACTGTGGCATTGACTGCTAACCCCGGGGCTACCGCCTCTTCCCTGCTCTGCACGAAAGTCTTTCCGCGGTATATGGTGCCCTGCTTTTCGAGAGGCATGGAACCGATCTCTGAAGAATAATTGAAAATGGACATTCCGAGACAGTTATGGTTTGTCGGGACGGCATCCACCATCGGTCTGGCATTGATGACATATGTACTTATTATCGGCTTTGAATGGTCAGGATAAAGAGAGTCAATGGCCTTCCCCATCAGGATCTCGACCATGGTCCCGGGCGTCGAATCGTTTGCACGAACGAAGTCAACAAATGCATCTTCAGGGATCTTGATATCCCAGATCACAGGTGAAGATGTCTTCAGTCCCCCGTCAGTCTCCAAAGTAAATGCAGGTGTATAAGACACATCCGGAACCGGAACGGGATCCATCTTATCCTGCGGATCTTCCATCTCGGCTTCGATGTCAGAAGACTCGAGTTCCGGGATCTCATCTATTCCATATACTTTCATGCAATAGTGATAAAGGATGGCCGCGAGCACTCTGTACATTCCCGTGCCGTCCGTTATACCGTGGAAGAAATCCAGATATAAGGAATCACCAAGATAAGATACTGCCCACACATGGTAATTGGTCGAAGCGGAATTCAGCACCACTTTGGCATCACCCTCACTGACGGTTACCGGGAGAGGATTATCCTCGTATTCATAAGAATCGCCGGTACATACCAACCGTCCCATGAAATATGGAAAGCGCTCTGAAGCCCTGGACACTGCTTCAGATAAAACTGCACCGTCTATTGCATCAGTAAGTCTTACCTTAAAGCGGACAGTGTAGTCAACACCAGCGCCGATCGCGCCGTAAACATGCATCGTATCTCCGGTAGTGATCCTCATCCGGCCGTCCTCCTTTTCGGGTACTTAAGATATTATTGTTACATCTTCCGCGAAATGTGAAGCAGACACATATACTTTCTTATAAAGTCCTTCCCTGTTGACCCTGCTGATCCATTCATCCAAAAGAACGTCTCCGTCTTTGGTGAGCACTTTCCCGCCGGTCTCATCAACATGGGTAAACATGACTGACGGCACAAAAACTGACGAAACAGAATCCCTTATAGCATATTCGTTAAACTCATCTTCACTGCCATGGGGCGCGAATCTTATCGAGCCCTGCCATTCATTATGGATATTTGTCTCATCGGCAAAGCACTTCCCTTCGCGAAGGAAAATATCCTCATAAGGGAATCTTCCCGCGCCGTGCTTCGTGACATAAGTTCTCGTCACATAAACGGCTTCACAAGGCTCACAAATACCAAGACGCGCAAGCATCGCATCAGGATTCGTAAGACCTGTCCTCGATGAAGTAAGGTTAGGCGCAAATGCTTTATTTTCTTCGTCTAAGATAAGTCCCTGGGCGCCCTCGAAAATAACATCGTCATAAGTCCTAATGATGCCTTCATCAGCTATGGTGAACAGCTCACTGTTGCGGCACATCTGCTCGCAGTAGTTAAAGAGAACATTCTCATCAACGATCATCTCTCCGTATTCGCCCATCGAAAAGGGCTCGAGAGATAATGCCTCAAGCCTTTTGGGAAGATATTCTTTACGGATCAATAGAAGTTTTTTATAAAACGCTTCAGCGCCTTCTGAGGCGATATCAAAAGGAGTTATCTTGAATTCGGGAATAAGCGATCTTCTCTTGCCTTCATCAATGCCCATACCGCAGCTTCCGTGACGGTCCCTGCCACGTCTGGACTCAAGCGACATGTTTATGAGGATGTCATCAATATAGGTAAGAGGACAATCAGGGACGGAATATATCTTCGGCAGCTCCACACCAAGATCAGAAAGCCCTTTTACCTCTTCGGAAAGCTTATACAGATCGGGCATGAATGTCGGCGCCCACAATGTATCCGCGTGCCTGAAAGTTCCGGAAGAGATCTCGTGAAAGATGAATCTCTTTCCCGGAATTTCCACCGTGTGACCTGCCTGCGCGCCGCCGTTATGACGGACGACGATGCAGGAACGTCCGGACCGTTCTGAAAGCATTGCAAGATAATCGGTGGCGAGGCCTTTTCCCTCGTCACCGAAATTTTTACCTATAACTGCTTTTATGCTCATTGCCTGCCGGAAGGTCTGCCCGAAAGATCAGACATTAATGAATTTCAGTGCATCCTCAATGCCCTTTTGGGCGTTCGCAGGCCACTGGTTCAGGATCTCTTTCCTGTCCTGACCGTTAACAAGCTGCATTATGGAGATGATTACCATGTACAGATTCTTTACATTGGCTTCATCAACAATGGCTGTGCTGTCAGGAAGAAGATCCAGCCACTTCTCGAGAACATCAGCTCTTAAAGGCTTTGTGATGATGTGGAATACGTGATACTTTTCCTGAGCCATCTCAAGAAATTCTTCAGGCTCCATATATAATTTGTTAATACTGTCACCGAAAATATCGTATATTTTATCGTTGAAGATCGATCTCTTGATCGTATCGTCGCCTATCGTAAAGAGGAAACCCTTCTTGCCTCTCTTCTCCCACGAGTCAATGCTCGTATGCTTTGCGGCAAAATACCAGAGCAACGGGTCACCGCTGTCACCCATACCTCTTAACGGGATCCAGAGATCAAGGAGCTGCTCCACGATCTTGATGTCAGCTTCGAACTGGGTTACCTGAAGGGGACCGACATCACCTGCATTACCGTAAGCTGCGCACATTACGTGAGGGTTGGTGACAGGGTTCTTATCGTAGATTTCGGTAACAGTCTTGTTCAATGAATTCTGCGCGATCTCCTGTGCGAGATAACCCATGGATCCCGTGTCGTCAAATCCGATGATGATCGGTGTTGATTCCGGTGAATCGGCACTGTCCCTTGATTCCCTCACATTGATGTTTCTGGGATTGTACTTCGGATCTACTTCCTTGTTCTTGAAGATGTCATTGACACTCGAAGATGAATTAATGCCTCTGCTGTTCCTGAGCTTGTCCCAGTCCTTTGCTTTGTAACTTCCGTAACCCATGTCGTTCTCCTTTCGTCAGAAGCTGATAGTATTACTATTTGTTTTTTTGATCTCAATAAAAGACAGTGATCTTGCGAGTCTTTCGGCTATATCCTGATCCATGCCCTGAAGCGCCTCATTATGAGTCTTTCCGCCGTTAACGAGCATTATCGCCACGATAAGGTCTGACAGAAGCGAAATGTCCTTCTTGTTGATCGGCGCGGATCTGCCGGGAAGAAGATCCTTCCAGTAATGAAAGACTTCCTTGTCACGCACGGTGTCGTTCTCGATGTAAAGGTGGAAGATATCATATATGGAACTGACTTCCCTTATGAGTTCCTCATTTGAGATGGTGTATGGAACGTTATCACCGAACGCTTTTGCGATCTCATTTCTGGAGAGATCCGCATGACACTTGTCATCGCCTATCGTGAATAGGATTCCTTTTTCGTGCCTCTTCTCAAAACAATCCGTGGAAGTATGCCTTGAAGCGAAATACCAGAGCAGATTATATGACTCGCCTTCGTTGCCGCCGCCTCCGCCTTCAAGGCAGAGCGTCATGAGCTGTCTTACCATCCTGATATCAGATTCGAACTGCGTGACCTGCAAAGGGTAGTTGTCACTCTTGACGTCGCCTATCGCGGCGCAGAGCACCTGAGGATCTTTGACGGCCTTATTATTCAGGATCGTGGTGATCATGTTGTTAAGTGAATTCGTGGCGATCTCTTTCGCGAGATAGCCCATCGAAGCCGTGACGTCAAATCCGATGATGACCGGTGTGGATTCAGGAGAGTCGGGATTATCCCTGCTCTCTCTTGTCTTAACAAGATTGCTGCGGTTCGAGACGGCTGCGGCCTTGCTGTCAAAGATTTGGACAGCCGTGCTGTCACCGGAGAGCTTTTTGCTGCTCCTTAAAGCCATCCAGTCTGTGGCGCGATAACTTCCCCGTCCCATCAGTCGTCCTGCTTTCCGTAGATGTCGGAATCTTCCTTGTCCATCTTGATAAATTTACGCTCGCCGAATGCCTTGATGAGCATCTCATCCCAGTAAGCGAAATCCTCGTAGGCATCGATCTTCGGACTTGAATTAATGAAGTCCAGAAGTGCCGCAGGCGTATCCGGCGTCACGTCCTCTGTCTCTAGCAGAGTCTTGGCCGTATTACGGAGACCCGTAAGGTTGGCAGATGATGACAGTCCGTGCATGTTCTTTTGGTCTACGCTCCACCAGTTGCAATAGAGGCATGCCGTATGGTTATTCGGATTTATATAGACCGAATCAACATCGATCTCGGGATGGACGAGGCCGTTATATTCAAGCACGCAGCAGAGATTTTCGAGCCTGCTTATGATCCAAGCGATATGTCTTCCACCGAGCTTTCCGAAAAGCCTTAAAGGATACTCTTCCTCTCTCTTGTTGATAACGACAAGAGACGTGTCATCATCAAGCAGAAACGCACCGGTCACGCGTGGGAAGAAATCTGACAGGGTCCTCGTGTCGGCTGAAGGATAATCAAGAGATGAGACCATCCTTCTCATGTGCTCCGCCTTGCCGTTCATGCCGCTTCTGAAATGAAATGCGATATTTCTTCTCGTAACATATACGTCGGCACATTTATCGCTGTAGGAATGCAGATATTTAAGCTCGATGCACTGCCCTTCCGTTGTGGTAAAGCTGATCGAATCCGCATTGTCCCACAGGGATTCGTTGCGCTGCTTTTTCCCTTCGTCGCCGGCAGCAGAATCGATCATCTGCCTGTAGAAAGTTCTGTAGTAATCGGTATCCTTGTGGTCAAGCACATAAGACGTACCGCAGAACCTGCAGTGTGCAGTCATGGAAGATACGTCATAGATCATTATGCTTCCGCAGTTCTTACAATTCAGATTACGCATTTTCATTATCCCCTTAGAAACATTCTGTTACTCTAATATACCAAACTTTATCTCATCCAGACACGCATTTCCGTCTCTCCGCGGTTCCCCCACGTGTAGTACGGAATTGCCGTTGCCTCGCAGGGAGTTAATGCAGGAGGCGTGTCGGGATAAAGCTCTTCAGATTCGTCTTCCCTGAACGCCTTAACTGAAATCATGTCCACATCAAGTTCCTCTGAATACGACGAGATCTCCGGCTTTGAATCCCTGTCGATCTTAAGAGCCTTTACACTTCCGTTATCAGTTCCCTCGAAGCAATAGACAAGCGGCCCGCGTCTTAACGCGACCATGCCGGCGATCCTCGGAATCCTGCTAGACGGATATATAAATGCAGGAACATCATCAAGCTTAAGAGCTATCTCTGTCTCACCATTGATATCAAGATAAATATAACCATTCTGAAGCTCCGCATTAAGAACATTTCCATCCCTGGAAATCTCATATTTTTTGCTCCATCCTGGCACATGGACAGCGAGCCTTCCTTTCCCTTTTACGGAATAACTAACATTCATTTCATGCGGATATTCCGTCTCGCAAGTAAGTTCCATTCCGTTCGCGAAAATAACTTTTCCGGCTGCTACCATGTGGCAGTACGCGGTATCTTCATTCTCACCGTAAGCATACTTTCCGAACGATTCGATAAGCCTTGCGACGTTCGGCGGACAACAGGCGCACTGATACCATTTTGGTCTTACGGGAAGATCGTGTTTGTGGGTGGGCGCGACGCCTGAGATGCCCGGATCTACCTCTAACGGATTTACGTAGAAGAACCTCTTTCCGTCCAGTGCCATTCCCGCGAGAACGGTATTATAGAACGCCCTTTCCATAACATCGGCGTATTCTCCCGAGATCTCGTTTTCGAGCATGCGTGACGCGAAAAATATCAGGCCGACGGAAGCGCAAGTCTCTGCATAGGCTGTGTCCGGAGGAAGATCGTAATCGACGGTAAAAGCTTCGCCCAGCACGGTCGAACCGATGCCGCCAGTGACATACATCTTGCTCTGAACTATGTTCTTCCATACGCGTCTGCAGGAATCCATAAGTTCCTCATCTTCAGTCTCGGAAGCGAGATCAGCCATTCCGGCATATAGATAGACGGCCCTGACTGCGTGGCCGACCGCCTTCTCGAGCCCGCGCAAAGGCTTATCGCACTGCCTGTACTCCCTGTCGCCTTCATCTCTGGGATTGGAATTCCAAACACTCCATGTGCGGTTATCAGCCTCCCTGATAAACAGTTCAGGATCCTGGCCGCGTTCGTTAATAAAATGACTGCATAATTCCAAAGCGTTTTTGTCTCCGGTAAGCCTGTAGAGCTTCATAAGGGCAAGCTCTATCTCGGGATGACCTGGAACTCCCGGATTGCCTTGGACAATAAAGTGATCTCTTATGTGTTCCACGTTCCTGATCATGACATCAAGAAGCGTGCGTTTTCCGGTCGCCTCAAAATGCGCGCACGCCGCCTCGATAAAGTGACCTGCCACATAGAGTTCATGCGCTTCGTGAAGATTTGTCCAACGCCTGTCACGGTCCTTTACCGTGAAATACGTATTAAGATATCCGTCCTTATCCTGTGCTTCCGCGATTATTCCGATCACCTTGTCGAGCTCCTCTTCGAGAGCTTTATCCGGTGAATTCACGAGAGAAAAAGATGCCGATTCGATCCATTTCGCGACATCGCTGTCCTGAAAGACCATTCCGTAGAAACCGTCACCGGGATCTTCTCCGCGCAGAGCTTTTCCCGCATTTATGAAATTTGCTATCGCGTGACTTTTCTCCGTATCCGGAGCCTTATCCCAAAGAATCTGTTCCTGCCACGGAATGACCGTGTCCGTCACGAGTTTTTGGTATTTGCCGATAAATCCTGATGCCTTATATGATCTTTCCGGGATCTGGTGCTGTGTTTTCATATGTTTTGTGAGTACCTTTTCTGCTTAATGAATCGACATTTCAGATTATAGCATGAGGGTATCCGGCTGTTTGTTACCTGAATAAAAAAGAAGTAGCACAATAATATGTCTTTATGCGACAATATAAAAAGCATTTTTGCAATATGGGGTGTTCTATGGCGGATATTTATGGCACATTCATCTGTTCAGTTCTGGATAAGATCGTATGTTATCTCTTTATCGTATTATTCTTTTGGGGCGGTTCCAACAAGTTCGGTAAGAAAGATGAATTCAATGAAGATTTCACGAGCCTTGAGGTAATGAAATCGCTCCGCGGCATCGCCGCCCTCGGCGTCATGCTCCACCACATATCGCAGGAATACTTGCTCCAGGAGAACGGCGTTCTCTCAGCATTCGTAAACGCCGGCGTCTACTTCGTAGCCATCTTCTTTTTCTGTTCCGGCTACGGACTCATCAAAAGCCTCGACACCAAGAAGGATTATCTTAAAGGCTTTATCAGCAAGAGGATCATAAGGGCCATCGTTATCCCCTTCTATGTCAACGTACTTATCTACGGAATCCTGATGTTCATCGTCAAGATCCATCTCGATAAAACACAGTGGGTCACCAACCTTCTCGGCGTCACCATGATGAACAGATATGCGTGGTTCCCAATAGTCCTCGCGATCCTGTATCTTGTATTCTACATCTGCTTCCGCTTTATCAAGAACCGTCCCGTCTGCTTCGTGATCATATTCCTTTTCATGGTAGCTCTGGGAATGCTCTTCTGCGTCGAAGGACATTACGCATGGTGGTACGGTCCCAAGAACTGGTGGATGGACGAAAACTTCTGGGAGAACGGAATTCAGTGGTGGCAGAACGAGCAGATCCTCTGGTTCAACGGAGAATGGTGGGTCAATTCGGCTCCCGCTTTCCTCTCGGGTCTCATTTTCGCCAACTACGAGAAACAGATCGTTGCTTTCTTCAAGAAGAATTACATGCTTAAGTTCCATGTCCTGCTGGCCATCACCGCTCTTTTATACGGACTCTCCGCATTCGGCCAGTCAAAGTTCGGTTACTGGACCGAATGGAACGGCAACGGTCCTGCGATAGGCGATAAGGTCATAACCTATTTCATGCAGATCCCTCTGCTGATAGTCGTTCCTTTTACGATATTCATGCTGATGATGAAGTACCACGTAAAGAACCCCGTATGGGCCTTCTTCGGCAAGTACTCGCTCCACACCTATCTCATGAACCTGGCAGCCATCACGCTCATGCGCTTCGTTGAAGTTCCCGCATTCTTCGATTTCGGCAAGGGCAATTACCTGATCTACGGCCTCGCCGTCATCGCCATCTCCACTTACGCCGGTGTCAAAGAGCAGCAGCTCACCGGGTTCGTCCAGAGACTCCTTTTCAGGGAAAAGAAAAAGGTCGCAGTCGCTTACAACACAAGATTCGGCCTGCTGGACAATGAAGAAGCACCGGCTGAAGCCGCAGGGGATAAGAAGGCTCAGGCTGAGGAAAAGGCGGCACCTGAGAAGAGTGAATCGGAGAAGGCAGCTGAAAAGGCAGAGGCTAAGCCTGCAAAGGAAGAGTCCGCGAAGGCTACTCCGAAGAAGGAAATCATAGAGCCCGCAAAAGCCGCTCCCGCCAAAAAGGAAGCAGCACCTGCAAAGAGTAAGCAATCAAAGAAGGCTCACGTTCAGAACAAGAAAAAGCCTGCTTCAAAATCGAATAAGAAAAAGAAATGAAGCGCTAATACCGACCAATTACCACAAATAGTTATTTGGGTCGGTCATCGCAATCCAAAGCCGCGACAAGCCCCGGCAGGAAGGATAATGATTTCGGGAACGCGTAAAATTCAGTAACGTTTACTTTACGATATTCCTTACCCAGATGCCAGACCTGACGAAGGCATAAGCGATAAAGCACTTGATGACTTCCATGCCGTTGACTATGGAGAGCATCCAGGTAACGTTCATGTTTGTAAACCTGCTCAGGCAGAATGCGAGCGGGACTACAATGACCCACGTGTAAACGCTGTCGAAAAGCACGGTGATGAATGCATTTCCGCCGGATCTGATGATGAAATACGAGGCGTGCGTGTATGAGCAGAAAGGCATCAGAACCGCGGTGATCAGGATGAATCCGGTTGCCAGACTGCGGATATAATCCGAGGTGTTGTAAAGCAACGGGAAGAACGGTGCGATGCATGCCATCAGGATGCCGAAGATAAGGCCGCAGAATACGGTTACCCTTCTCATCTTTTTCGCTTTCTGTTTAGCGTCGTCGAGTTCGCCGGCGCCCAGGATGTGACCCATCATGATGCCGACAGCTTCGCCCATCGCAATGAAAGCAACCGCCATAAGATTCCAGATGGTTGACTGGATGTTAAGTGCGGCAACGGCATCGAGGCTCCTGTAAGAGTAGCACTGGTTGATAGTCGTCATTCCGAGCGACCATAAAGTCTCGTTCGCCATGAGAGGCAGGGCCTTCAGAAGAAACTTCAAAGCCAGTTCGCCCGGGATCTTGATTCCCTTAAACGCGCCTTTGATGAACGGGAACATATCCGAATGTCTGCCTGTGTATACGATAAGAATACTGAGCTCGACAAATCTTGAGATGACAGTCGCGATAGCCGCGCCGGATGCTCCGAGAGCCGGAAGACCCAGATGTCCGTATATCAAAAGATAGTTTCCAATGAGGTTTACGAAGATCGCAACGAGAGATGAGAACATCGGGACCTTCGTCGAACCAAGGTCCCTGAGCGTGCCCGCATATGCCTGCGTCAGACCGATCGGGATCAGGCTTATGAGGATGATGTTCATGTATTTAACGCCGATCTCCAACGTCTCTGCTGCATCAGCAGGATCACCTTCTCCCAGGAGGAAAAGATTGATCAGTGAACGCGAAAAGATCGCAAGTATCGCTACGCAGACAGCAGCAATGAGCGTATTAAATCCGATCTTGAACTGGAACGTATGACGGATTCCATCATCATCGCCGCTTCCCTTATATTGGGCAGTAAAGATGCCTACTCCGGCGGTGGCGCCGAAGATGACGAGGTAGAAGACAAATATCAGCTGGTTGGCGATCGCGACTCCCGAAAGCGCATTAGTACCGACCCTCCCGATCATGAGATTGTCGAGAAGGTTTACGAAGTTCGAGATGCCGTTCTGGATCATCATCGGAATGGCGATCTTGAGCAGCGTTCTGATATACGATCTTTCGTTTTTAATTCCTGTCATTGTTCTACTTCTTATATTATTCGGTTCGAGCATTTTATCAGAAAAGCCGGTAAAAGCAATAGAGAGAACGTCTCTTCAGAAAAGTTGCGAAAAGAAATACAAATGAAAATGGTGCACTTTTTCAGCACTCGTAAAATCCATCAACAAAAACCGGAAATGATATCAATCCCTGTTCTTATTCTTGGCCTTTTTCTCGAGATACATGGCCTTATCAGCCTTGTTCATGCAGTCAGGAACGTTGTGCCATTTGGAAAGCTCGCATGTGCCGATGCTGGCTCCGATCTCAAACTCATATTTGCCGGACTGGTTGATCTTCTTGATATTGCTCCTGACATTTCTTATGAACTTGCCAATCCTTCCGACTTCGGAAAGAATAAGGATCGCAGCAAACTCATCGCCGCCCATTCTGGCTACAAACTCGCCCGGATTCAGCGCAGTGTCGAGAATGTTTGCAATTTCCTTAATGGCCTCGTCGCCGGCATTATGTCCGAAATTATCGTTGATATACTTTAGTCCGTCCATATCGATTGATGCGACTGCGAGTGGCTGGTAAGGCTCGCCTTCTTCATTGAACAGCTTGGATATCTTCTGCTCGAAGCCGCGCCTGTTCAAAGTGCCGGTAAGCGGATCCCTGATATAAAGGCTCAGAACGTCCGAAATACCGAACAGCTTCTCGTAAAGCTCCAGCTTATTAATGTTCTGGCCTACCTGCGTAAGGAGATATTCGATCTTGAAATTGATATATTTAGTGTACGATGTGTCAGCAGCTATCGCTGCATAACCGTAAACTTCGTTTTTATATGCAAGCGCGAAAAATATATGCAGTCCGCCGTCTTCACTCTCGAAACCATCCGGGAGAAGCCTGTCATTTGAGAAAGCAATGTCCTCGATGATGCATTCGCCGCGGTCAGCAAAATGACCTGCCAGGGCTCTGTCATTCTCCCTGTATCTGCAGAAGTATATGGACTTCACGCTCTCGACTTTCTTGAACTCATCAAGAGCCACTTTTATCGCATCTTCCCTTGTAAGCGTTCCCTCAAAGAGAGCATTGATGACAACGAACTCTCTCATGTCATCCATCGAGACTGAGGACGCGACATTCTGTTCGCAAAGTTCCCTGTAGACATCTCTGTCTTTTGCCTCTTTTCCCGTACTTTCGCGAAGTATTATCTTGGTCGAGACAGAGACATTGTAGTCAGGCTCCTCGCCCCTCTGAAGCGCATCGAAAATGCCCATTGTGGAATCCACGAAATCATTATTGGACATCTCGATCGTGGTGATCGACGGAACGTGCATCTTTGATTCGATGGCATTGTCTACACCGCTTATCAGTGTATCCTGAGGGATTGAATAACCACGCTGGATTAGCTCGTTGCAGATGGCAATCGCCTCATAGTCGTTCGAGCAGATTATCGCCTCAGGCAGAGTGCCGTCTTCTTTGATGAAAAAATCCGCCATCTCATGACCCTGGGTGATCCAGTAATTACCGTGAAAGATCTTATCCACCGATACTTTTCGGCCGGTCTCACGCATGGCATCTTCAAAGCCGCGCAGTCTCTCATGAGAGTCGGTAAGCTCATCCATGCCGGTAACGAATCCTATATCGTCAGTCTTGCACAATGAGAGAACATACTGGGTAATGTCATGCATCAGACCTCTGTTGTCCGGAATGACATTGTAGAAACCCGGGATCTCTGCCCTTATGCAGACGACCGGGGGAGCCTCGGTATCCGTGAGGAGCTCCTCTACCAGATCCTTAGCCATGCCCTCGTGAATGAGCGTGTCATAGCACAGGACGATACCGTCATAATCGTGGATCGAAGGAAGTTCCAGGATACTCTTAAAACCGATGATGTGGAGAGGATTACTGGTTGTAACGGAGCATGTTGCAAACACATCGATCTTATGCCCCTTCTCTTTGGCATAGTAATCGAAGCGCTTAATGATCGACAGAGAATAGTCTCTGTACATGTCTCCAATAAACACACATATCTTCATATAAAATAATCTTAATGGGTAAATGCGCTTCGGTCAACGCAAATATCAGGGAAATTTTATGCAGATGCTCTTGCTCTCTTATCCCTGTACAAAGCTTCATCCGCTTTAGCAAGAGCAGTCTGGAATTCAGTGACATCTCCGCAGTAACTGGCATAACCGATGCTCGCGGTAAGCTCGTAATCAGCGCCCGCTTCGTCATTGAGGCGGATCAGCGTGGCTTTGATATCTGAACAAAGCTCTTTGACCAGCTCTTCATTGTCGGTCTTTGTGATGATAATGAATTCGTCACCGCCGTAACGCGCGATAAATGTTTTCAAGGTATTGTCGGCACATGCGGATTTAAGCGCATCAGCTGCTCTCTTAAGTGCATGGTCACCCTCGACATGACCGTACTGGTCATTGATATATTTGAACTTGTTGAGGTCGATCATAAGAACATAGCGTTTTACCTTTTCGCTGCCCTGCTTGGACGATTCGCCGACAACGTATTTCTTAAGCTGGGTCCTGTTGTTCAGACGTGTAAGTTCATCTATCGATACCTGATCATTGAGCGAAATGATATAGACATAGAGCATCATGATAGTGCATCCGAAACAAAACATCGGAGCGGTTATCCAGACGACCTGAAAGATCCCGGCAATAGATATAATGACCGGATAGAAGGCACAGACGAGATAAGGCGTTCTGACAGCATAATTTTCTTTTCGAAGTGCCCTGATAAGTGACCTGACAGTACTCACGATAATATAACCTATGGGCACAAAGAGAAATAGATTGTAATATGCCGTTGTCATTTCCAGTTCTTCGTTGATGACCACACCAGGAAGCAGCGTGAACACGATCAGCATGATCAATGTCTCGCACATTGCGGGGATCAGAGCGATGATGCGGTTCTTAAAGACCATAATGTACTTCTCACCCTGAGACAACTCGACATATACAAACCAGAACCCGGTGATCGCACTGAGCAGGATGGCATTAATAATATTTACGACGGAAACCGACAAACGGGTATGAGGGATCATGTTTCCCAACATGAGTACCCAGCATATGTCACTTACGAAATACATGATATGGGCTGCGATTATGTTAACAAAGATCATCTGTTTGGCCTGTCTGCCAACACCGCCCAGATCTTTGATGAGCAGCATCGCGAAAATGATTATGCAGACAACATTTGCCTCAACGTAAAAAAATGTATAACCGTTTTCCATATCGTGATTATATCAGCAGGAGATTATCGTAATGTGAAGTAAATGTTAGAATAATTTATACGAATTTCCTATTGGAATTAAGCGGGACCGGATGATATGCATTTCGTAGAAGCGAAAGGAATCCTTAAAGGCAGCGGAAAAGAGATCGGTATGAACATATACCGCGGTTGTTCGCACGGCTGCATTTACTGCGACAGCAGGAGCCTGTGTTATCAGTTCACGCATCCTTTCGAGGACATCGAAGTCAAGATCAATGCGCCCGATCTTCTGGAAAAAGCCCTGACGTCCAAACGTAAGAAATGTATGATCGCCACCGGCTCCATGTCAGATCCCTACATGCATTGCGAGAAGGATCTACGCCTCACCAGAAAATGCTTAGAGATCATCTACAAGCACGGTTTCGGTGCCGCCGTGCAGACCAAATCAGACCGGATCCTTGAAGACATCGACCTTCTCGATAAGATCAACCATGATACAAAATGCGTCGTTCAGATGACCCTCACCACATACGATGACGACCTCTGCAGGATCATCGAACCGAATGTCTGCAATACCAAAAGACGCATAGAAGTCCTCGAAGAGATGCAGAAGCGCGGCATCCCCACGGTCGTATGGCTCACGCCGATCCTGCCCTTTATCAATGATACCGAAGAGAACATTACTGCCATTTTGAACGAATGCGCCCGAGTCGGCGTCAAGGGTGTCATCTGCTTTGATATGGGTCTTACTCTGCGGGACGGCGACCGCGAATATTTCTACGCCGCGCTTGACAAACACTTCCCTTACCTGAAGCAGAAATACATCGCCACCTACGGCAATTCCTACGAAGTCCCGAGTCCCGATTCCAGGCACCTGATGCAGGTCTTCAGAAAGATCTGCAAAGACAACAACATGATCTCCGATCCAGGCAAATGCTTTGAATACATGCAGGAATTCCCTGAGGACAAAGGTCAGATAAGCATATTTGACCTGTGATCTGTTTAGATTATTTCGATCTCTGCTGCAACTATATCCGAAACCCGCTGTAAAATGTCCGGAGGAACCTTCTCGACAAACCTGTTCTTCCTCGAAGTCAGATCCAGCGTCCTTAAGTGTTCACAAAGGATCACGCCCGTTGTGGAAGTGCGTGAATCAAGCGGAACATGAAGGGGAAAACTGTTGTCTGTATTCGTGATGGGACAAACGATCGCAAGCTTTGTGCGCTTAATAAACTCATTGTTGCTGATTACAAGAGCCGGTCTGTAGCCCGCCTGCTCATGCCCGGTGTTAGGATCAAAGCTAACCTTAATGATATCGCCCTGCTTTACCATACTTCCCTCCCCGAGGGTCCGCCCCAATCGAATTCGGAAGGTTCATATTTTCCGTCAAAACCCTCGAAAAGCTCTTTTATGTTTTTCTTCTGAGGAGGAGTTATGCGCTCTATGACGATCTTTCCGCCTTCAATGCTCACATCGACCGTCTCATCATCAGACCACGCAAGTTCATTGAGAATGTATTTGGGAATCCTGATACCCTGGCTGTTCCCCCATTTTTGGATATTTACAGTCATGACCGGCGCCTCCTTTTCGGATGTTTATACAAAGTATATACAGAAAGGGTGCTAAAAACAACTGAATAACAGCATTTTATGTGCCGCAGACTGAACCGCGTTACGGCATGTTTTGCGGTTCATGAGAGGAAAACGTGAAGTAATCAATTAATAGAAAAAAGCTTCGCCGCTGTCTCTTCCACGCTCCTGACCGCCTCTTCGGTCACCATCGTAGGATTTATCAGCGATTCTATACGTGTGAATCCGGCTTTGAGGCACTCTTCATAGCCGTCTCCGAGCATCCCGGTAATGCCGAAAACGGGCTTTCCGTACTTCACCCCGGCCTTCATAATCTTAAACGGTCCTTTTCCGTTAACAGTCTGGCTGTCCATGCGTCCTTCACCCGTTATAACAATGTTACAATCCCTGATCTTCGCCTCTGCGCCTGTGATCTCCATTACAATGTCAGCACCGGATACGATCCGTGCTCCGAGGAAGTTTTTGAGCGCGAAACTCATCCCGCCGGCAGCTCCTGTGCCCTTTTCGAACGGGTCAAAACCTGTGATCTCGGCAAAACTCCTGAGCCACCCGTCCAACTTCCTGCAGTCTTCTTCTGAAGCGCCTTTTTGCGGTCCGTAAACAAAGCTAGCGCCATTCGGTCCGCATAAGGGGTTGGTCACGTCGCTTGCTACTGTAATGTCGGCATCTTTGCCGATAAGACTCGAGATATCGATTTTACAGAGGTCCTTAAGCCCAGCCGCGTCCCTGCCGATGTCGCGGCCGTCTTTGTCGGAAAACACAGCGCCTAGAGCCTGCAGCATTCCCGCGCCGCCGTCATTGGTAGCGCTGCCTCCGATGCAGATAACAAGTTTCTCAGCCCCATTTTCGATTGCGTCACGCATCAATTCGCCCGTTCCATAAGAAGTAGCTGTAAGGGGGTCCCGCTTATCCTGCTCAATCAGTGTAAGTCCCGAAGCTTTCGCCATCTCGATGTAGGCTGTATTAGTCCCGGGAACATAGATGTACGATGCTTCGACCGGAGTTCCGAGAGGACCGGAAACAGTTTTTGTTCTGATAATCCCTTCAATATAAGGCGCGATCGCATCGATCGTTCCCTCGCCGCCGTCCGCCAGCGGAAGGACCGTAACCTCGGCATCAGGACATGCGCTGAGGATGCCGCGCTTTACGGCATTGCCGGCCTGCAGAGAAGTGAGGCTTCCTTTGAACGAATCCATTGCGACAACTGCTTTCATAACATCTCCCGGAATGTTTTTCTTTCAACATTATAAAGCTTCACACCCAACTGCAAATACATCGTTTATAATCTTCCTAATGGACAACGAGAAGAACAGAAAGAAATCACTTATGACCATGATCCTTTGGATCGTGCTGATGGTGTTTGACATCAGCGCGACTATTTTACTGATCATCTGGGGCAGGCTCAAAAACGAAGTTCTCATCGCTTCCATTGTTTTGTCTGTTTTTCTTTTGGCATTAGGCGTTTTCGCAATCTGGAAAACATACAGGAATTACATAGAGCCGGAGCAAAAGGACGAGAAGACCGGCAAGACCACGTATGAGATCCGCGAGGCCAAGATCCATAAGCGCAGAAAAGGCAGGGATATGTTCGAAGTCTGCGACAATTACCGCAAACAATACTTCACCACGATGTACATCGTGATCGGTGTGTTCTCGCTGCTTTTGCCCTTTGTTTTCATTCTGAAGCTTAACGAATATGAGAGTATCCACATCCCGTTCTGGTGGGCATTCATTGCGGCAGCTGTGATCATGGGGATCAGCTTCATAGCAGCAGGCAAAACCGATTTTGCATTCTATTCGAGCATGAACCTTAAGTTCGATATCCGCAGGAACGGCTTCGATGAGTTCTACGTAAACAACGATTTCATGATGGCAACATACCACGATCTGCTCAAGGGTTTTATGGCGATCGGTCAGAGTTATTATGTCGTTTTCATGCAGAAATTCTGCCGTGTCGCCGAAATGAATAATATCGTTATAGTCGAACATTTCGCGAAGGAATATAAACTCAACTCGCAAATAGTTGTCCGTCATTTCATCCGTGTCATTGAACGGAATAATGTCATTAACTGGTTCGCCTGCGCGGACGAACTTGCAGCAGACCTCATTATCAGTGAATTTAACAGGGCCGGTATACCTACAGCATTATTGCCGACAGAGAAAGCAATGAATTAGTTCTTCAAATATATCCGGGAAAGAATCCATTTATATCCAATCCGTAGCCAATGACTAATTTGTGACTAAAACACACCCATATACTACACAAAATAGTCATTCCATGCTCGAAATGACTTTTTTGAGAGTGTTTGGCTGTCATTCAGTCACAAAAACAGAATTGGAGTCGAATGCAAATATAGGGAAGGATACCCATACATGGTTCCCGAATCTTACCCCGCCTTCTCGATCTTATAGATCCTCGAACCGAAGTCCGGATAGTAACGCGTATTCTCGTTGTAGCCTAATGAAGCGAAACGCGGCTTGATGTGAACGCCGGCATACATCATGGCATCACCGTACATCTCGTGAGATTCTTTCTCGGAAGGCATCTTATAGAACCTGGCGATGACATTGTGGATGAAGCCATCCTGCCTGACATGGAAAGGCGCTACGTAGTTTACAAGACCTCCGAAGCCTCTCAGATCGTATGTGTTAGTCCGGTTCTCTATGCGGTATTTTGCATCATCGATTAGGCCTCTCACATAGAGAACATCCCTGCTCTGGTTAGGGGTCGCGAGGCTCTGCATGATAAGCGACATTGCTTCACTGCCGTCTTTGGATGAGACCGTCCAGGACAGCGTCCTTCCATAGCCGGAAGAACTTCCGGTATAAGGATCGTCATCGAAAGAACGCACGCGCCATAAACGCCCGAACTGCATGAGCTTGCGGTTTGCCTTGATGAATTCTATCTGCCTTTTCACCTCTTCGAATTCTTCCTTCGGAAGATCGCAGAGATTGCATTCATAACCGGTGTTGCCGAACAACGCGACATTGAATCTCGTATCTAGAGGCGTCCTTCTTAATGACTGGTGGTTGGGAACGTCAGAAATATGGCATGTGTAGCATGACTGCGGATAACCGTAGGAATATCCGTTCTGGATCACGGCACGCTGGTAGGCATCGGTGTCATCGGAAGCCCAGATCTGAGGAAAATATGAGAGTATCCCCAGATCGAATCTGTTGCCTCCTGAAGCGCAGCCTTCGAATAAGATGTGAGGGAACTTTTTCGTGAGGGTATTCATCACACGGTAAAGTCCCAGGATGTAACGGTGAGCGACTTCGCCCTGTTTCCAGAAAGGAAGTGACGTAGAATAAACATCAGTAAAGTTGCGGTTATAATCCCACTTCACATAAGAGATCTCAGCCGAAGAAAAAACTGAAGACATAGCGTCGATAATGTAATCCTGAACTTCAACACGCGTAAGATCGAGGAGCATCTGATTGCGGCCCGTGGAATGAGGCTTTCCGGGAATCTTCATTGCCCATTCGGGGTGTGTGCGGAAAAGATCGGAATTCTCGTTTACCATTTCAGGCTCGACCCAGATACCGAAGTCAAGACCGAGCCTGCGGATCTTATCGCAAATGCCTTTAATGCCGTGCGGCAGCTTCTTCGGATCGGGCGTCCAGTCGCCTAATGAAGAAGTGTCATCGTTGCGGCCTTTAAACCATCCGTCATCCATTACAAAGAGCTCGATGCCTGCTTTTTTCGCGCGGCGGGCAAGCCTCATCAACTTGCTCTCACTGATATTGAAATAGGCTGCCTCCCAGGAATTCAGGAGGACGGGCCGAAGACGGTCCTTCCACTCGCCGCTTATAACGTGACCGTTAATAAAGTCATGCATGCCGTGGCTCATAGTGTTGCAGCCAGAAGCCGAATATGTCATGACGGCTTCAGGACTTCTGAAGGACTCTCCTTTCGAAAGATTCCACTTAAATCCCTGCGGATTGATGCCGCTCACGAGACGGACTTTTCCGAAAGGACTTTTCTCGACACAGGTATAGTGGTTTCCGCTGTATATGAGATTGATACCGTAGACTTCACCATAGTCTTCATCGAAAGCTCCGCGGCCGAGCATTACAAAAGGATTAGCATTATTTGAAGATGCTCCGCCGGAGGAAGAATTTACGAGTTTTACGCTGCCGGCTTTCTGGACATTTTTATTCATCTCTCCTGCCCATGCGCCGTTGAATGTTACGAATGAATAATCGCCCGCATCAAAGTCCAGCTGCGTGCTCATGATGCGCTCTATTACGACATCGCCGTCACCGTTATTAATCAGTTCGCACGATCTTGTTATGACATCGCACTCTTCGAAAACACTGTAAATAAGTATCAGGGAAAGAGCATTCTCTTTGTCTTTCAGATAAACCTTTAACACGTCTGCATCTTCGCCGTAAGAACCAGGGAAGTCTTCATCGCGGGTCTTTCCCTTTGAAACGTCATGACTCTCGTACACGAAATCCGAGGTCATGCTCCCGTCCGGATTTACCAGTTCGAGAGCAGGTTCCCTCAAGTCACCCTTGCCGATGGTGCTTACCTCCAACCTTATGTCTTCCATTGAGAACTTGCTGTTCTCGGGGCTATATACACTTGTGTTGCCGGGCGCGAACTCATTCTGTTCGAACAGACCGTCATCAGAATCAAGACGGATCTTACGCCCGTAATAGAGATGTTCCAGATGACCAGATTCCATCAAGCGGAAAGCGTAGGTCGTTTTCGAAGTATCAAGGACAAAAAGCCTGCCGTCAGATTTTACCGTGATCATGTTACGCCTCCCTTGACTTGAGCTCCCTGGAGATCTCTTCGAGCTTGCTGTCTGTAAGGATATACCTCTTCTTGAAGATCAACAACGCTACTATGAGAACGATGATCGGCGCTAACGTCATTACCAGCCTTAAGCCGACGACGGAACCTGAGCTGATCGTCTCGACAACGTTGTTTCTGTAGTTGTCGATCTTTTCGAGCATGGAAGAATAAGTGATTACCACTTCGGAATCCTGCTTGATATTGAAGACTGCAAGACAGATAGATGCGATGAGCGCTGCGATGCCGGATGCGAGCTTGACGACGAATGTCTGCATCGAGAATATGACCGACTCGTCTCTTCTGTTGTTCTTAAGATCGCCGTAATCTACGGTGTTCGCGAGGAAGATCGTAACGGCAACGTTAAGCATTCCGACAGCCGACATGATGAAGAATCCCGGAACGAAAAAAGGATAAACGCTCTTAAGTCCTGCCAAAGCCATGAAGAGCAATATCACATATCCTCCGATGGCAGAGAAAACGCTTATATAGAAGATCTTCAGTGTGTTGAATGCTTTTCTCAGGATCGGGAAAAAGAACATCATTGCAATGATCTGGATACCGCCCGAAAACATGTTGAACAAAGTGTAATTTCCCGTCCAGTCCGAACCTGCGAGATCGTACTTAAAGAAATATATCAGAAGGTTCGAAGTGATATAAGTTGCGGAGTTTACGAGGACTATCGTGATGACGATCGTCATGGCCTGATCGTTCTCTAAGAGCGCCTTGAACATCTGCTTTACGGACGGGGTCTCGATGTCAACCGTCGACTTCTCCTTAACGAATATGCATGTGATCGTGATAAATACTACAAACAGGATGCCTACGATTATCGAGAAATATTTGAAACCTACTCTCTCGACTTCGAGATTAGACTTCATTGCTATGTCAACATTCATAGAAGAAGCTGCAGCCATCTCCATAAATACATCAGAAGGAACGCTGATGACCAGGACAGGTTCTGTATCGATGATCTCAGTCTGTTCTTCGTCTGCGTAATCACCCTTGACGAACTCGACACCGTATCCGGATATATCCCAACGACCTGCCGTTCCCGTGCATACTGCATTTGAATCACTGACATCGATGATGCCTTCGAATATCTTATCTGTTCCCATGATCTCCACATTTACCGTCGATAACGGATACTCAAAGACATTGCCTGTCGGGTTATTGTTCTCGTCTGTTTCCATGATATAAACTGACGCTTCGTCAGACTGATAAACATTTGTGATCATCTTGCTCTCTCCTGAGGAAAAAACATTACCCAATGCAGCAACGCACATGACCGTAAGGATCGAAATGACTGCGGAACCGACGCCTGCAGCAGATCTCGCGAGAGTAGTAAGACCTTCACGTTCCTTGCCGCCTTCCGTGAATGCAGGGATCATGGACCAGTATGGAATGTCCATCATGGTGTATGTGATACCCCACAGAATGTATATGACAGCCGCATATGCGACGAGTCCGCCTCCGTCCAGAGAAGGAGGTGCGGCGAACATGACGATCAGTATGATCGCATTTGTAACCGTTCCGATCATTAGCCATGGACGGAACTTACCCCACTTAGTCTTGGTTTTAGCGACGACGACACCCATGAGCGGATCGTTAAACGCATCGAAAACACGGGCGATCATAAGGATTATTCCCATCGCGATCGCGGATACGCCGAGGATATCCTGATAGTAGTAGAGGACATAGCTCGCAGAGAGCATATAGACCATATCTTTTCCGACGGCGCCTAATCCGTAAGCGACTTTCTCTTTAAGTGTAAGTCTCATTTTGTCTGTCCTCCGTTTTTAAGTGACAATGCTATTTTTACCGCATTGTATGCTCCGTCATATACTCCGAGTTTCTTATTAAGGTCTATCGCGTCACACATATTCTTCAGCGTGACACCGTCATCAACAAAAAGTCTTATCATCTGTAATGTGTGGGGAATGTCCCTGCATTCGAGAGTTCCGTCACCCATCTCAGCTGAGTGGATAGCGCCCCACTGCTCGTGACCGCCGATCCTCTTGATGAATAATTTCGGAACCGGATAGAACGCGAGTTCTGAAGGCTTTGTTACGAGCACGTCGCAGGATCTCATCAGAAGGTTTGTCGCATAGACGGCTTCAAAGATGTTTTCATGACAGAAGATATTGATGCCTTCGACGTCGCCTTCAAGAGCATCTTCGCAGAACTTCTTCGTCTCTTCCCAATCATTGAAATGCGTCCTGGTGATCGAATCCATTCCGGGAGCGAGTCTCTTAAGGTCTTCCCAGACGTTCATGTAGTCACCGATATTTATGTAGAGTGCAGCCTTGCCTTTTTTGATATCAGGCATGAGCTCATTTACGATAGCTGCAAATATCTCTTTCTGCGCACCCGCGCCGCCGATGGTAAGAAGGAAACGCATCGGCTTTCCCGATGCTTTTCTGGCAATTCTTCTTGCATTATCGGTCTCAATATTTCTAACAAGTTCATCGTCAATGAAATGACCGGTATAGACGATAGAATCCTCAGGCATCGGCTTTAATACCGTCTTGCCTGCCATGCCGTTCATCGTACGGTAACCCTGATAAACATGATGTGTCTGGACTGCGTGAACTGCGCCTTCGGCAAAGTGGAGAGCCATAGCCCAGTTATCCGGAACCGCATTTACAACATACTTCATGCCTGCATGAATTGCAGCCTGGGCAGGCCATACATGAGTTCCGATAACCGGTATGTCCTTGGGCACGTTCTTATATACAGTTGCCATCAGTTCTGCGTTTTTCTGGTCGGGCGCATTGTAGGACAACTGCTTGAAACCTGTATAGTTAATGGGCTCCCATATGAACTTATTAAAGAGCCTGCTCTTTTGAGATATACGGGAACCCTTGGAGTATAGATCGTTCTGTGCGGAGATGACCTTCGTACATGTAGTCTCGGGATAAGAATTAAGATCCATCCAGTAAGGAACAAGTCCCATCGAATTTGCCGCGCTTGCCATTGCCATCGAGATCCTGTAGTGACCGAATCCCATTCTGATATTTCCGACAATGATGCCTTTATCTATGTCAAAGCCAAGCGTTGTTCCGGGGGCGTTCTTTCCGATCTCGATATTCTTTACGCCTAAGATATCGCCGATGTAAGCATTCTCAAGAACCTCAGCAGAATAGTCAGCTCCTGAATCGTCGCCGAACTTTCTTATGTACTTCTGCTTGCTCTTAAGAGCCTTCTTCACTGTGGAAGATTTTTGAATATTACCGTAAACTGATTCGGATCTGTTCATTGTATAACCTCTTATGCAGTGATTCCCAGAAGAAGAATGTCTACTATCTGATTAAGGCAATCGACATATTTGATCTTCGTTTTCTTTATGGTGTCTGCCTCGAAAAGTTTGGCGATCGATGCGTCCATCATGATCTTGAAGATCGTAAAGTCTGCATCCTTTCTGTAAATGCCTTCTTTTCTACCCTGCTCAAGGAGTTCCATGGTGGGCTCCCACCCGGACTCCAGCCTTCTTGTCATCTTTTTATAGATCTTCGGATACTTGTCTTTCAGGTCACCGAGCTTTGCGAAATCGATAGTCGTAAAGCTCTCCGGGAAGGCGGCAAGGAGTTTTCTCGTCCTCTCGTCTATGCTGAGGCCCTCTTCGCTTAGGATCTCTTTTTCGCGTGTCTTGATACCGTCAAAGATATAATCGACGATCTGATCGAATATCTCTTCCTTGCTTTCGAAATACTTATATATGGTCTTCTTTGAAATACCCATTTGTTCAGCTACGTCATCCATAGTGAGCTTAAGGCCTTTTTTATTGAAAACTTTAATCGTATTTACAAGAATCTTATTCTTAAGATCATCCATTTTAGGTTCCTCCGTCGGAAACTGGTTTTAGAATTTGAGTTTCCTTTTGCATATCTTAACAGGTCCCAAAAATAAATGCAGGAAACTGATTTTACAAAAATAGTTTCCATCGTTTGTGCGTTCTGCGCATATGCCAATTTGATTTTCGGAAGGTATCATTAATACATAAAGGAGGATCAGCCATGGACCTTTCCGTTATAGATTTTAAAGACATTTATTCTGATAACGCAGATAAGCAGCTCACGAGATACGAGGCTGCGACAGATAAATTTGCAAAGAACTTTGGGACAAAAGAAGACCCGGAGATCTACTCTGCTCCCGGAAGAACGGAGATATTGGGCAACCACACGGACCACCAGCACGGCGAAGTCCTCGCCGCATCGATCAATCTTGATGCGATCGCAGTCGTCAGGAGAATTTCCGGTGATACCGTACGTGTCATCTCAGGTGATGTGCCGCTCATCACCATCACTGACCTCGCTAAAAAGGACAGCGAAAAGGGCACGACTGATGCGCTCATCAAGGGTGTGTTAAGCACGCTGAAAGATCAAGGTTATGCCGTTGGCGGATTCGATGCATACATTACAAGTGACGTTCTGATCGGTGCGGGGCTCTCTTCTTCCGCGGCATTCGAGACACTTATCGGTACGATCGTATCAGGTCTGTTTAACGGCATGCAGATCGATCCTGTCACTATCGCAAAAGCAGGCCAGAAAGCTGAGAACGATTTCTTCGGAAAGCCCTGCGGGCTGATGGACCAGATGGCGTGCTCAGTCGGAAACATGGTACATATCGATTTCAAAGACCCTGCTGATCCGGTCATTGAGAAGATCGATTTCGATTTTGAAAAGACCGGTTACAGTCTCTGCATCACTGATACCAAAGGTTCACACAGCGACCTTACGCACGAATATGCTGCGGTTCCTTCCGAGATGAAAGATATCGCTAAGCTTCTGGGACATGATGTCTTAAGACCTGTTTCACTTGACGATATCTTGAATAACATTACTGATCTCAGAGCCCAAGCCGGCGACAGGGCCGTGCTCAGAGCCATTCATTTTGTTAAAGAGAATGAGCGCGTCAGAAAAGGCGTTAATGCTCTTAAAAACAACGATCTTCAGGAATTCCTTGCTGCCGTGAAAGCATCGGGAAATTCTTCTTTCAAATATCTGCAGAATGTCTACACTTCCTCGGATGTAAAGAACCAGAACGTGTCGGTGGCCCTGGCAGTTTCCGATGCCATCCTGGGCGATGACGAATGCTCGCGCGTACACGGCGGCGGATTCGCGGGAACGATACAGGCATTCGTCAAAAACGAAAATACTGACAAATATAAAAATGCCATGGATAAGATCTTCGGTGAGGGCTCATGCCGGATCCTTAAGATCAGAAAATACGGCGGAATCAAAGTGCTGTAACGGAGTGCATCATGACTGACTATAACTATCTTATAACCGAACTCGTAAACTACGGTGTGCAAAACGGTCTCGTAGACGCAGCTGACAGAATTTACACGGTCAACAGACTTTTGGAAACGCTTGGTCTGGAAGAATATACCGAGCCTTCTGAAGTGATTTCCCCGCGTGAGATAAGTCTCATTCTTGAGGACTTTATAAACCTTCAGGGCGACCTTACAAATGCGCAGAAAGACCTTTTCGATACAAAGCTCATGGGCGTTCTTACTCCCCCTCCGTCAAATGTGATAAGAAGATTCGAAGAGCTCCGTTCCGTATCTTCGAAGCAGGCTACTGACTGGTATTATGACTTTTCGAAAAAGACCAATTACATCAGGACAGACAGGATCGCAAAAGACATCAAGTGGAAGACTTCAACGCCTTACGGCGAGATGGACATCACGATCAATCTCAGCAAGCCCGAAAAAGATCCCAGGGACATCGCCGCAGCAGGAAAAGCGAAGTCTACATCCTACCCCAAATGTCTTCTCTGCACCGAGAACGAAGGCTACGCAGGAACACTCTCGCACCCTGCCAGACAGAACCACCGCATCATTCCTATCGAACTCGGCGGCGATCCTTATTTCCTTCAGTATTCACCATACGTCTACTACAACGAGCACTGCATCATCCTGAACAAAGAACACATCCCGATGGTGATCAACCGTTCCACCTTCATAAAGCTCTTATCGTTCGTAGAACAGTTCCCTCACTACACCGCAGGTTCTAACGCAGACCTCCCCATCGTCGGCGGTTCCATACTCTCGCATGACCATTTCCAGGGCGGCTCATACACTTTCCCGATGGCACGCGCAGGATATCTGAATACTTTTACGATCCCAGGCTTTGAAGACATTACTGCAGGTATCGTCAACTGGCCAATGTCGGTAATCAGACTGACCGGAAAAGACAGCATAAGGATCGCTGATCTGGCAGACAGGATACTGGCAAAATGGAGAGCTTACACGGATGAGTCTGCATTTATCTTTGCAGAGACCGACGGCATTCCGCACAACACGATCACTCCGATCGCAAGGATAAATAATGGCGGCGATTTCGAGCTCGACCTCGTGCTCAGAAACAACATCACGACTGATGAATTCCCGCTCGGCGTCTACCATCCCCACCAGGAATACCACCATCTCAAGAAAGAGAACATCGGTCTTATCGAGGTAATGGGGCTCGCCATCCTACCAGCCAGACTAAAGACTGAACTGGCTGATCTGGCAGAAGCGATCGACAGCGGTGCTGATATCTCCGGCTCCTCTCATGAAACCTGGGCGAAAGAGAAGATCATCCCGCGTCTGGGTGAGAAAGACACTCTTGATATAATCAAGGAAGAGGTCGGCATCGCCTTTTCAAAAATCCTGGAATGCGCCGGTGTCTATAAAGATAAAGATGCATTCATGAGGTTTGTGGAGACGATCTCCATCTGAAACTCTGCTTACACTCCAACCGAAATTCCGACTGAAACAAGTCAAAAAGTCGGACGATAAGTCGGAATTCTCAAAATCCGACTTTTCTTCCGACTTTTCGGAACTAAAAACTCGGATTAAATACACTAAACTTGCCAGGCATTATATAATCAGCTTATAAGTTTTTCCGCACGGAGGTAAGATCCATGAGCAGAGTTGATTTCGGAGCACATCCCATAATGTTCCCGCAGCCGGTCCTTATCATCGGCACATACGATGAGAACGGCGTTCCCAATGCCATGAACGCGGCTTGGGGTATCACTACGGATTTCAAGGAGATAACCATCAGTCTCGGCGTGCACAAGACGACGAAGAATCTTGCGGTCCGCGGTGCTTTCACGGTCAGCATGGCAACGGAAGATTATGTCGCCGCCTGCGATTACGTCGGAATAGAATCAGGAGACAAAGTTCCCGATAAGTTCGCCAAGGCAGGATTCCATGCGACAAAGAGTTCCTTTGTCGATGCACCTCTGATCGATGAACTTCCTATGGCGCTTGAATGCAAGGTCAAGAGCTTTGAAGACGGCATACTTATCGGCGAGATCGTAAATGTTTCCGCTGATGAAAGCGTTGTCACCGACGGCAAGATCGATCCAAAAAAGCTGAAGCCCATCACCTTTGATCCGTGCAACAACACATACATTGCTTTAGGTGAAAAGGTTGGAGATGCTTTTAAAGATGGAATGTCAATAAAATAAGCCCGGAGCAATCCGGGCTTTTCTTGCACATCAGATAGCTAATTTATCTTTCCAAATAAAATCCGCTGTCGACCATATCGGCGATCTGCTCCTGCGAATAATACCAGGAATCGGCAGAACCGATGGAGATCTTTATGAGGCAGTTTCCGGACGTTACCAGATCTTTTGCTTCGATAATCACATGAAGCGTATTGGCATCACTGGTCTTATAACAGAATGCCCTTCTCCCGGATTTAAGCGTGTACTCTTCAACGATCCTTCCTGAAGCTGAATCAAAAGCATCTTCATAAGTACTGTCACCGCTCTGGACCATAATGTGAAGATAGCATTCCGTAGGGTTGCTTCCTACCAGGAAGAAATTTCCGCCCTGACCTGTATATGTGATGATCTCGCTGTCGAAAGTAAATGCATATGTGTCATCACCGGAACCTTTTAGGGTTACGGTTTCCAATATGGCGCATTCAGCCGTTGTTGCTTCGGGTCCTTCAGTAAAATTGTTTTCCTGTGAGGATGAAAAAGATTCCATCGTCTGAATGACGGTGGCCTTCGTGCGGGTACTGCACGCGGTCGCAGAGAGCACCATGCAAACAACTAAAGCTGCTGAGATTGTTCTTTTATTCATGGTCATACCCCATATTATGATCGTTTCCCAAAAGCCGACACAGTCATTATACCTTAATTAAAGGGACGGCAATATCATTCGTTGTATAATAATGTTCTCGAAAAGCGTACGTTAAAGGTGGTTTTGTTTGAGACGTCTGGTATTCGGTCTGATATCAATCCTGCTCCTGGGCATAGAGATCCTTATAGGTCTTTTTGCTCACGGCTGGGTAAGGAGCTATCTGGGTGACGTTCTTGTCGTTATCCTTCTCTACACGATCATAAGGACCATTATCCCGAACAGGCGCATGCATTGGAGCATTCTGCCTTCAGTCATCCTGATCTCTGCGTTCGCAGTAGAATTCCTTCAGTTATGGGGATTCTGCGACCGTTTCGGGATCACCAATGAACTTTTAAGGATAATCATCGGAACAGGTTTTTCGCCAATAGATCTTGCGTGCTATCTGATAGGAATAATCCCCTGTTACGTGGCAGAATTCCTTATCGCAAAGAAAAAATAACGAACTGATCAAGCCTCTATCTTCGAACCGCAGCTGTCGCAGAATTTGCTTCCTGCATTGAGCGGTGAACCGCAGTTTGCGCAGAACTTAGGCTGCTGGGCGGGTGCTGCGGGTGCTGCCGGCTGAGCCTGCCCGGGCGCAGCATTCCAGACGGGCTGCTGTGCGTTATAGGGAGCCGGATCTACGGGTACACCGTACTGGTTAAGAACAGGCGCATAATTTCCCTGTGAATCAACGGGCATTCCATATTCATTCATCTGTGTATTATTTACCGGCATTCCGTACTGGTCGACAGGCACGCCTCCCGCAGGAGCATTCTGATAAGGAGCATAAGATGAAGAATCTACGGGAACGTTGTATGCGCCGACCATCGGTGCATTTGCATCAACCGACGCGCTGGCAGAAGGGTCAGCCTTCGGATCAACGTAATTGCCCTTGGGACCGAATTTCGCAAGGAGAAATGATATGAGAGCTCCGAGACCGGCAAATCCGTATCCGAATAAAATAGAGCCGTATTCAATTTCCGTAAGGGCTCCGACGAAGAAACCAACCAATTCCAATCCGACCCATAGGATGATGGTAAGAGCGATAAATCCGCCCGGTCTCTTTCCTCGTGCCAGAGCATTCTTCTTATTGGCCTTGCAAAGCATCATGATTCCGAAAATTTCCAGCATATCCTATTCTCCTCTTTTTTCTGTAAATGGGTTGTTTTATCAAATATCCTGATGCAGATTTTAACATTTTCGAAATGGAATTGTATGCATTCTTACATTAATATCTAATTGTATTTCAAATTATTTTGAGGGAGTGCTCTCATGGATAAGATGGATAAGATAAGATCTTCCATTTGAAAGAGAACGGCACGACAGTCCGTACAGAAGTAATCGCCGGAATCACGACCTTCATGACAATGGCATATATCATCGCCCTGAATCCGAATCTGCTCACCAATTTCGGCAGAGAGGGCAAAGATCTCTGAAACGCAGTTTTCCTTGCGACCTGCATAGCATCAGCAATCGGATCGTTATGTATGGCATTCCTTGCTAATAAGCCTTTCGTAATGGCTCCGGGCATGGGACTCAACACCTTTTTCGCGCTCGTTGCCTCCAACATCACAATGATGACAGGCATGACCTATCTCCAGTCATTCAGATGCACGTTTGCGATCTCGTGAGGATCCGTAACAACCGCAACGGTGCCGTGCGGAATAACCGCTTTCGCGAATTCCGCAGGTGCCGTCATGGAACTCTCTAAAAAACATTCATGATCCTGGCGTTCTTAAGCACAAGATCCGCTTTCACTTCACCGCGGGCAGAAGATATCATGTCTTTAAGCTGATCGTCAGTAATGTTTTTTATAATACTCAGATAAGTCCGCAAAGATCTGCGCAGTCGTAACCCAAAGCGAGAGCAACGTTCTTATTAACGATCTTGCCGTCGTAGCAGTTAACGCCCGTGGCGATTACGGGATTAGCCTTGCACGCATCCTCGAGACCTGCCTTAGCGATCTCAAGACCGTAACGGAGAGTTGCATTTGTAAGGGCGATCGTGGACGTTCTCGGAACGGAGCCGGGCATATTGCCTACGCAATAGTGAACGACGCCTTCCTCAACATAGACAGGATCATCGTGTGTAGTAACGTGAGATGATTCACCGCATCCGCCCTGGTCGATAGCAACATCTACGAAAACTGCACCGGGCTTCATCTCAGGCAGATACTTGCGCTTGAAGAGCTTAGGTGTGGAGCCGCCGGGGATAAGTACGGAACCGATTACAAGGTCAGCTTCCTTTACTGCTCTCTCGACATTTGAATCGTTGGAAACGAGAGTCTGGATGTGTGAACCGAACCTGTTGTCGAGTTCTTCGAGTCTCTTGAGGTTAACGTCAAGAATGGTAACGTTTGCGCCCATTCCGACTGCGATCTTGCATGCATTCATGCCGACCGTACCACCGCCTAAGATTACAACGTTTGCCTTAGGTGTACCGGGAACGCCTGCGAGGAGGATTCCTTCGCCGCCGAACTTCTTTTCGAGATACTTGGCGCCTTCCTGAATGGAGAGACGGCCTGCGATCTGGGACATAGGAGCGAGGCACGGAAGCGATCCGTCTTTCTCCTGCAGTGTCTCATAAGCAACAGCTTTTACCTTGCCTGCGAGAAGAGCTTCAGTCTGCTCTTTGTCAGCTGCAAGGTGAAGATATGTGTAGAGGATAAGTCCTTCTTTGAAGAGCGGATATTCCTCCGGAAGGGGTTCCTTGACCTTGACCATCATGTCGACGAGAGCCCACACTTCAGCGGCATTGTCGATGAGCGACGCTCCGGCATCGATGTACTCATTGTCCGTAAAACCTGAACCTACGCCTGCGCCCTTTTCCATGTAGACATGGTGGCCGGCGGCAACATATGCCTTAACGTTGTCAGGTGTGAGTCCTACGCGGAACTCGTTGTTCTTGATCTCTTTTACGCATCCGATCTTCATGTTCTGTATTCCTCCCAATTTGATTGTTCTTTTAACCGAACATTTACCATTATAAAGCATATTTGAGATAAATGTTTTCGATTCATTAACAACAATGCATTATCGCGGGGATATACTATAAGAGTAAGCTTTTAAGGAGGAACGGCTCATTGGATTATGCCAGGATCAAAAGATTTACATACATCATCAACAGCGTAATTCTTTTCCTCGTAATCGCACTCGGGGGATTCTTTTATCTATGCCAAGCGACGATCCTCATCTGGTTCAGCATACCTACTCTGCTGGTATACATAATCGGCTATGTCCTTATAGCCAAAGACCGCCTTGATATATACGTCAGGCTTGTTTATTTCTGGATCACTATCTATATGTGCTTCTGCACTTTCTGCCTCGGTTACAAACTCGGATTCCATCTGTATTGCTTCTCTATGATTCCGATAATCTTCTACACGGAATATATGGCAGACAAACTCGGAAAGGCCAGAGTGAATGCATTTGCAGCCAGCGGAGTGATCGCCATCTGTTATCTCCTGTCGACCGGATACACTGCATTTATCGGACCGCTCTATAAGGTGGATAATACTCTGGCAGGCACCTTCTGGGCTTTTAATTCAGCCATCGTTCTCGCATTCCTCATGTTCTATTCCAGACTTATGCTGAGCATTGTGGGCGACTACGAAAACAAGCTCCGCGAGACTGCGCACACCGACCGCCTGACCGGACTTTATAACCGCCATTACATGATGACCAAACTCGAGTCTTCGATTAAAGACGGCAGTTCGCTCTTTGTCGCCATGGTCGACATCGATGATTTCAAAAAGATCAATGACCGTTACGGTCACAATGCCGGTGACTACGTACTCATCAATGTCTCGCGCATAATGCGTGAGGTCTGTTCAGGCTGCAAGATCTCGCGTTGGGGCGGCGAGGAATTTCTCATTCTGTCCTCCGGCAAAGATCTCGAAAACGTCATTTCTCTCATCGAAACACTTCGCAAAAAGATTGAGGCTGAAGACTTTATCTTTGCCGAAGATCATATCAAAGTCACGATCACCATCGGTGTCAGCAGCTATGCGGACGGAACGTCCGTCGACCAGTGGGTGAAGACCGCTGACGATAATCTTTATGCCGGCAAGAAATCCGGCAAGAATAAGGTCGTCAGCTGAAATTAATTCCCATCGTCTGTATATGATATAATCTCCTCAATAATTTGCCGAAGGAGAAATGTATGCCGTTTTGCCGTAAGTGTGGTCTGGAACTGAAGGATGATGACGTCTTTTGCGCTAAGTGCGGCAATAAGATCGAGAAAATAACAGAGGATAATTCGGAATCAGCTGCCCTGCCGTCAATGACAAAAGATGAGAGTATCGAATTAGCCGAGAAACTCAAAAAAGAGTACGGCGATCTCGAGAAAATGCAAAAAGAGATCAACGAAAACAAAACGATCATCTCTAAACCAATCCCTCCGGCAAAGCATCACGCTGCTTTCAAGTTCTTCTGGCCATATCTGGTCGCTTCTGTAGTAAGTATTAATGCATTATATTTATTGGGGTATATACTCACACTCGCTTCACAGGCAGCCGGCTTTCTTTATACGTTTTCTATCATCGGATTAATCACTGCCGTCGTATTATTGATTGTCGGCGGAAAAACCGCGACAAGTAAAAGAGATTCCTTGAATTGCCAGGTTGAGAACGAGATGCAGTATAAGCGCAAAAAGCATAAGGAACTTCAGGAAAAAACAACCAGCCTCCAGAATCGCTATTCCGTCAAAAAGACCCAGCTCGAAAAGTATAACGATCTGGTTCCCCTTCAGTTCAGAACCTCCCGTTACATGGAGCGCGTTAAGGCTTTGATAATGACTGGCAAAGCAGAGAACTTCATTGAAGCAATAGAGTATCTTCCCAAAGAACACCTCTAAAAATCTGCAAGTATGCGCAATGAAATAAACGACTATATAAAGAATCAATATGGTATAGGTCCCGAGTATCCATGGCCACGGTATAATGAACACGCCGTATACCGCCACAAAGATAACAAGAAATGGTTCGCGCTTATCATGGACGTCGGCCGCGATAAGCTGGGTTTATCCGGCAAAACATCCGTGTCTGTCATTAATCTGAAGATCGATGATGTAATTCTTCATGACACGATAATCCGCGAAAACGGGATCATGCCTGCTTATCACATGAACAAGCAGAATTGGATAACCGTTTTGTTGGATGGAACTGTTCCTGCGGATCGCATCTGTGCGCTGCTTGATATAAGCTACAACGCCACTTCTTCCAAGCGTCGAAAGAAAGCCGTCCGCGAACCCAAGGAGTGGATCATTCCGGCAAACCCGAAGTTCTACGATGTCGAAGCCGCATTCGCGAAAAACGACATCATCACGTGGAAACAGGGCGCCGGCATTATCAAAGGCGATATCGTTTATATGTATGTCGCATCACCCGTATCCGCAATCCTATATAAATGCCGAGTCCTGGAGACCGATATTCCATACGATTATCAGGATAAAAATCTGACCATAACAGCACTCATGAAGATCGAGCTTCTTAAGCGTTATAGCCGAGACAAATTTACCTTCACAATGCTCGGCAACGAATACGGGATCTATGCTATCAGAGGTCCTCGCGGTGTTCCGTATTCTTTAAGCGAAGCATTAAACGAGTGATTCTCTATCATAACAAAATCAATCGCACCTGCAGGCTGCGCCGTCAATGGACATAAACTTGCCTCCGGCACCATTGACTGCTTGCCTTGGCAGGTGCTCTTTTTGTGTTTAAGAGGCGCGAAGGCGCCTCCTGCATCAAAGATGCCGCGCCTCGAATAATTTGTGATTTTCCCTCGCAGAGATACTCTCATTTTGCCGCCCGGTTTTGGTGCCTCCTGGTCCATTATAGTTTGTCGTATCCTTAGGGGATTCTGTAAGAGGTTTCAGAGATTCCTTGCAGGTTCTTGTAATATCGTGTAGGTATTTGTGGGTTTTGTTCGGAAAGTTGTCGGATATCCTGTCGGTTTTTCTTTGACATTGTAGGTATGAATTTGGCCTGAAATCTATCATTTACGGGGTTATTGGGCACTTAGCAATTCATATGATTAATAACAGCATTCACCGGCCAAAATGGCACCAACAAAGTCAAATAAAAGCACACAAGAAATCACTAAAGAAATCCGACAAAAACCCTGAAAGCACACACAATATTACAGAAACCTGCAAGGAATATAACAAAACCACGGCAGAATCCCCTAAGGAACCGACAAGCTATAAGGGATCAAAGTATGTGTTTTCCGGGCGGCACGGGTGAATAAAAGCATCGTAAGATGAGAGCCGGGGAACCCCGGCTCTTGAACACCATAAAGCGCCTGCGAGCAGGCGGTCAAGAGCGCACGAAGTGCGGGGCTGAGCCCGTACTCTTGACGGCTTATGCGAAGCAGGTGCTAATCACTTAAGACAATACGACGTTTGAAATGTACGTCATCAGCGTGACGGCAACGTTAATCATCATCAGAACTGCCAATACGAGCATATGTGTTCTGAGCTTGTAGTAGACCGTGGCGATGAATTCCCTGATGAACGCATTTATCCAGAAATAACTCTTGGTCTTGCTTCCGATTCCTTCGGCTTTGATACGGAGCCTCGCGGCTAACAGCCCAGCACGGAAGACGTGATAATTTGTTGTTGCAAACGCGATCTTGGGTGCCGTCTTACCTGATGTCTCTTTAATGATGTTTACAGAATTTCTGAAATTCTCATAAGTGCTGGTGGACTTGTCTTCAAGTATGATCGATGACTCGGGAATGCCTTTGCTCTTGAGATAATTGCTGATCGCTTCGGCTTCGCTTATGACCTCGTTATTTCCCTTGCCTCCGGAAGGCATGAAGATGATGTCTTTGCCGGTCGCTTTTTTCTGCATTTCAGCAAATTCGATCGCGCGGTCAGCTCTCGACTGGAGAAGCCTGGTGAGCGTGCCGTCTTTTCGAATCTGGCAACCGTGGATGATTATGTAATCCTTGTCAAAAGCAGGGATGTGTCGTGCTGCCCTGATGCCCAAAATGATGGTGCCGGCAAGTATGCATTCGAAGTAAGCGACAATGATGCCGGCGGCGTTTTCGATGAACATGCCTATGAAACGGCCCGTGCCTGTCCACCTGTGAACATCGATAACTGTTGAAGTCTGGAGAAAATATGCGACCGTAATGGGTGTTATCGTTGCAACGCATAACATAAGGCTCAGGAAGATCGCGAGCATGTTTCGCCAGGTACGGCCTTCCTTCTGCAGGAGTCTTATATTGCTTACCGTCGCGAGAACTGCCATTACAACAGCTACAGGCATGGTAAACAGAGCAAACGACTCGAAGAAGTTCATGAAGCTTCCGAGCATCTCGTAAAGACCGATCCTCGGGATCAGTATCAGGTTGATCAGAGTCATGAGAAAGTTTCCTGACATGAATATGATAAGGCCGCAGACGAGGATGTTGCGGGACAGATAAAGGTTTTTCTTCAAACCTCTTCTGTACATGATGATCAGATCCATGAGAATGATCGCCAGGTATATGGCAAGCGCGACTCTGGCAATGTAGCTGCCGGTGAAGTCGCCGAAATAATCATCAGCTGTAATGATGCCGTTCTTATGAATATAAAGCACTGAGAGCGATGAGCTTTCTTCTCCGCTCTTCACATAGACATAAGCTCTGCCCGGATTCTTTGACCTGACTCCGACATAGACTTTTTCGCCTTCGACGCGTGAGTATGTGACCTCAAGCGTATCTTTGCCATCATCATCAATACAAACGACCGGATTTGATCTGCCCGGATTTTCCGTCCTGAAATCGATCTCGCAGGTATATTCGTTACCGACAAAATGAACATAAACGTAACAGGCGATTATCATGACGATCGCCAGCAGAAGATATCTCAGTTTCAGGAACAGTTTTTTCATCAAGGAAATTATACAAGATTGCCGCGAAATTTTTTATAATATAAAAAGTGACGAATTTAAGGAGATCTGCCCATGAAAGGTTACGAATTCATTGATGACAAAGGCACTTTTAAGCTTGAGGATCCGGATCTTTACAGCTATCTGTATTTCCCCGTAGGCTCTTCCAGCGGCATGATGGGATCTCTCACTCCGGAATCCGGCGGCGACCTGAAGACATCCCAGAACACGTTCATCTTAGAACCCGTGTCATCCGATAACCTTCACAACAACCGTTCCACCAGGAACTTCTGGTTATGCTTTGAGGACGGTTCCCTTGTATCTGCAACAGGCGCATCCGCCCTTGCACATTCGAAAAGATTTACCGCAGGCAAAGACAAGGTAACCCTATACGGCGGCCTTCTCTGGCAGAGCGTCGTCCGCGATATCGCAGATAAAGGAATCAGGACTGAAGTCACAACTTTCGTTCCCGTTGAGACAGAGGACAAGATCGAACTCACGCGCGTAAAGATCACCAACACCGGATCTTCGCCGGTCGCATTTACACCTACTGCGGCGACACCGATCTACGGGCGTTCCGCCGATAACATCAGAGACCACAGGAACGTCACTTCTATGCTCAACCGCATGACAGTCACGGAATACGGAATAACGAACGATCCGACTCTTACTTTCGATGAGAGAGGACACAGAAAGAACAAAGTGATCTACGGTTTCTTCGCTGCAGAAGCAGACGGCACAAAGCCTGTTTCCTTCTGCCCTATAGCTGAAGATTTTATCGGTGAAGGCGGTGCTTTCGATAACCCGAGATTCCCCGCAACGGGCACTCCCGCTTCCAAGCCGGGCGACAGGGCTGACGGATTTGAGGCCATGGGCGCTGCGATGTTTGAAAAGAAGACTCTCGCACCCGGCGAAAGCGCTGAATATGTTTTCGCGCTTGCGATAAATGACATGTTAAAGCCGTCTGACAACGAAACTGATATTGAAACCGAGTCCGACAGGATCCAGGATATGGCCTCTAAGTATCTGTCCGGCAATGTTTTCGAGAGTGAATTAGAGAAGAACAAGGAATACTGGGACAGGAAGAACAATGTAAGGTTCAATACAGGCGATAAGGCGTTCGATAACTGGATGTACTGGGTAGGTGTCCAGCCGATGCTCAGAAGGATCTACGGCTGCTCGTTCCTTCCCCACCATGACTACGGCAAGGGCGGACGCGGATGGAGAGATCTCTGGCAGGACTGCCTCGCGCTGATAATCATGGATCCTTCAGACGTAAGGGGCATGCTCGTGGATAATTTCGGCGGCGTCAGGACGGACGGCACGAATGCCACGATCATAGGCAGCGGGAGCGGTGAATTCATCGCTGACCGCAACGGCATCACGAGAGTCTGGATGGATCACGCGATGTGGCCTTTCATGACCATGGATCTCTACATAAAACAGACGGGCGACCTTAAGATACTTGATGAGACCGCTCCTTACTTCATCGACCGCCAGGTCATGCGCGGTGAAGAACTGCTCGATAAAGATACCGACTTAAGCAACAGCAGCTCCGAAGGCACGGTTCTCGAGCACCTTCTCCTCCAGAATTTCGCTTCCTTCTTCGATGTCGGCGAACACGGTCACATGAAGCTCAGGGGCGCTGACTGGAATGATGCTTTGGACATGGGCAAGGACAGGGGCGAGAGCGTGGCTTTCACGGCTGCTTATGCAGGCAACTACAAAAAGCTCGCATCGATCCTCAAGGAGTATAAAAAGGCATCCGGAAAAGACTCCGTAGAAGCTGCAGCAGAGCTCGAAGGACTGCTCGGGGTATATGACGCCGATAAGCTCCAATCTGTATTAAATCAGTACTGTAACAGTGTTAAAACAGGTTTTTCCGGCTCGACAAAGAGTTATCAGATCGATCTTCTAGCCGAAGACCTCGAAAAGAAGTCCGAGTGGATCACGACCCACATCAGACAGACCGAATGGTTCACTGACACCGAGGGTTATTCACGTTACAACGGTTATTATGACAACAGCGGCAACGCACTCGAGAAGAACGGCGATAAGTACGGCAGGCCCGCCATGATGCTTACTAGCCAGGTATTCACGATAATGTCGGGAATCGCCTCCGAAGACCAGGTCGCCGAGATCGTAAGATCAGCTGATAAGTACATTTATGATGCGTCTATCGGCGGCTACAAGCTCAATACAGATTTTCACGAGGTCAAAACGGACATGGGCCGCATGTTCGGTTTCTCCTACGGGCAGAAAGAGAACGGCGCGGTATTCTCACACATGACGGTCATGTTCGGAAATGCCCTTTATTCCAGAGGCTTTAAGGATGAAGGCTGGAAGGTATTGGGAACGCTCTATGGTCATGCAACGGATTTTGCACAGAGTAAGATCTATCCCGGAGTTCCGGAGTATTTCGATCCCAAGGGACGCGGAGTTTACCACTATCTCACGGGCGCGGCCAGCTGGCTCTTGCTCACGGTCCTGACCGAGATGTTTGGCATCAAGGGTTCTTACGGAGACATGGTCTTTGAGCCCAAGCTCCTGCCTTCCCAGTTTGATAACGATGGCAAGGCTTCGGTAAGCTTCGAGTTCAACGGCAGGCCTCTGACTGTGATTTATCAGAAGACCGCCATAGCCTCTTCTGTACAGAAGATCACCGTCGACGGAGTGTGCATAAGCGAAGGCATCAACGTTCTTCCGAAGGACAAGATCGGCAGCGTGATCGAGATAGAACTTGACTGACAAATATAAAAGTCCGGATTCTGGAGTCCGGACTTTTTTAGGGGAGGGTCTAGGTTTGAAGTGTTGTAATTGCTTCAGTGACCTTATTATTTACCCCCTACCTGAAATGAACCTGAAACAACGGAAAATATTTTAAGCCTCAGTTTCAAGGGCTTCATCAGCGGCTCTTTTATAGGTCTGGTCAGGGTGTTTTGACCGGACCACAATGGAATCGCCATTCAATTCGAACGCATATTCCCAGCCGCCGTGATCACTTGCGGATCCGATCTCGGAAGCGATAGTTTTTTCGGCGTTGTCGTATTCCACATCGTATGTGAACTGCTCGATCTGACCCTCTTCGAAATGGAAAAAGACCACTTTAAATCCGTTGTCAGTTACTTGGGAGATCTCAAAATGCTCCTCGGTATCCACAGCCTGCCATTTTCCTTCCCATGCGGGCGGGGCAAAATATGCAGTTTCCTGAGCAGTCTCGACAACTGTCTCAGAAGTCGCAGCTTCGGTAGTCGCAGACGTCTGTGTCTCTACGGTAGTAGGAAGCGGCTCATCCTTGCATGCCGTCAAAGCGAAAAGCATGGCTGCTGTTAATGATATTGCGATCAGTCGTTTCATGTTTTTCTCCCCGATTTTGATTAGGCTATTATATACGACACTTGAGGAATTTTTAAGTGAAATGTGCACAGACCCCGCGCCGTGATTGAAAACCGTAATGATTAGTCCTAAAATATCCTCGCTATAAGAATATAAGGAATGGATAGATATTTCGGATGACGCTTTTGAAGAAAAAGTCTCTTTGGCTGGGTGCATTGTTGCTGCTGCTCTTGGGCGGCGCAACGGTCTACGTCATATACAAAGAACTCAACGGTCAGGACATCCTGGGCATCTTAAAGAGCGCCAACATCGGCTGGATACTGCTTGCAGTATGTGCGATGTCGCTTTATGCCATAGCTGACGGCATCAACATCAGCAGATGTTTAAAGCTTGCCGGTTATAAGATCAGCTTTGCCCAGATGATGAAGTATTCCTTCGCCGGTTTTTTCTTCAGTTCCATAACGCCTTCTTCAACCGGAGGACAGCCAGGTCAGCTTTACTTTATGGCAAAGGACAAGCTCAAGGTCTCTCACAGCGCATTCACGCTTTTGTGCGCTCTTTTAAGTTTCCAGTGTGCGGCAGTATTCCTCGGCATAGTCGGCGTCATATTCTCTCATGGCGATATTTTCAAGCTCCAGGGCAGGTTTGCATATGTCTTTCCCATAGGATTTGCACTGAACCTGGCAATAATCGTCGGGCTGTTCTGCGTGCTATTTACAAGGAGGATCGCGGGATTCTTTGCAGAGATCGGTCTTAAGCTCATGAAGATCAGGGGCATCAAGCCCGGCGATAAGTTCAGGTTCTTAAGATCCTTTGCATCTTACAGAAGGGCCGCTGCGCTCCTGAAACTCAATAAAACAGTATTCCTTAAGATGTTCCTGACGTCATTTGTGCAGCTGATCCTTTTCCATTCGGTAACATTTTTCTGCGCACATGCCATCGGATGTTCCGGACTTGACTGGTTTACCGTACTCCGCACACAGGCGTCGCTTTTCATATCAGTATCTTCGCTGCCGCTCCCCGGCGCTGCAGGCGTCACGGAATACGGCTATGCGCTGTTCTATTCAGGTCTTATTCCTACAGAATTACTGGGAAGCGTAATGCTCTTATCGCGCTTCTGCGCATTCGTCCTCCCGCTTGCAGCAAGCGGTTTGGGGCTTGTCCTTTTATCGGTCAGGCCTAAGAAAAACATAGCTGCAGAAGAGGAAAGAAAAGCTGCTTAAATCCCCCGGGATCAGTTAAACCCGAATACCTTGCGGGCTATCAGGTAAACAAAACGGTATAGCGGATATGCAAACCAGTGAGGAAGCTTACGGACAGGACCTATGGTGTGGCGATAGAAGGGTTTTTCAAGGATCCAATCGTAGTAGACCGGTCTTTTTTCCTGGATCTCATCCAGAAATGCCTGCATGACCTGCTCGTCCTCTTTGGTACCGAGACGAAGCAGGAACGAGACGGTGGCCTGTGTAACGATCTCAGTATAGTAGTAGAGATATTCTCTTTTCGCCTTGTCGGTAACTGAATCGACGTCCAATTCATAGAGCATGAGCCTGTTGACCTTAAGCTGCTGGTCCATACGGCTCAGCATTACCTTCTCATTGACAGACTGGTCTGCGCGTCCGATAAAGTAACGGTAGAGGTCAACGTCAAGATAGTACATCTTCTCAACGAGGCGCATGGGATAGCATACGAAAAGGTGGTCTACGTAGAATGTGTGCTTGGGAAGCTTCATGCCGCTGTTCAGGGCAAGTTCCGTACGGTAGGTAGCCGAATGCATGAGAATATAGGAACCCATAGCCCATTTTCCGACTTCATCCCAGCCGAAAAGCCTTCCGACAGGGAGCGTCTTGCGGTAATTGATCGGGTGGCTCCTGCCTTCATTTACTTTCTCATAGACATAATTGGTGATGACAAGGTCAGCTGCCTTGCCGGGATCCCTCATCTCTTCGAGAACATCCAAGAGCTTTAGGAGCGAACTCTCATCAAGCCAGTCATCGGAATCAAGGACCCTGAAATACAGGCCGGTCGCATTCTTAAGACCGGTCATTACGGCATCACCGTGACCGCCGTTCTCCTTTTTGATCAGGCGGACGATATCAGGATATTTCTTTATATATTCTTCGGCGATCTTTGAAGTGTCATCTGTCGAACCGTCATCAACGACGATGATCTCCACTTTATCCTTACCCGGCAAGAGGCTGTCAATAGCCCTGTTAACGTAATCCTGCGAGTTAAAGCATGGTATCGCCACCGTTAAAAGCTTCTGCATTATACCCGAATAGCACCTTTCCTCTTAAAACCGTATGACATTATATCATCAGAAAAGAAAAGTTCTACTCAAAGATTATTGAATCAAAATTATTTAATCTGCCTTAGATTCATCCGTATTAATGATAAGGAAGAGTTTTATGAAACTGTTTTTGCGTACTGCACAAGTTCTCTATCTTTTGCTGTATAATTCCCGTCACTTTTTGCCCACTCACGAATCCTGTCGGCAAAAGTCCAGCCTCCAACCATATCCCAATCTGTTTTGGCTCCATGTTCAACAGCAAACTTCAGAGCATCGATGACCTCATCGGTAGTCTCACCCTTAATTAACCAAGGTTCAAATTCATCATTATAGCTGTAGAGAAAACTCCAGTAATTTTCATCGGCAAAGGCTTCAAGCGAATAATCATATATCAGCCCGTCAAACACAGTAGGTTCATCGAATCTCGCACCGTGATCGTATGCGATCTCCATGACTTCGACACTGCAGCTTTCTACCCCGAATTCAAGAAGAGTCCTTCTGTTAATATCCTGATAGTAGATTAGATCGGGATGCTTATCGAGCAGTTTATCAAGACCGTCCATGTCTTTTGCCCTGAGAAGATCCATCATTTTATTTACGTCTCTCATGTTAAGGGTAACCGTTCCGCCGTCGTAAGTCTCGAATTGGGGATGGTTTTGCTTGTACATATACATGCTCACGCCGATCACCGTAATGATGACCGGTATCGCAGCAAGCACGAAAAGAATGATAGCCGGCACCTTCTTCTTTTTACACATGAGAACGATTCCGACAATGAGTTCGATAAGTGCAATAGTGAAAACAATGATCGCGATAACAATAAATATCGCAGCTATAAACATTCCTGCAAATGCCATATGATCTTACCCCCTTATTATTCCTCGATCATTATAGCATTTTTGGGAGAATTATCACTTTCTCTTGACAATCACCAATTCATCAAAGTCTTCTATCGAGATCGGTTTGCTGAAATAATAGCCCTGGAACAGGTTGCATCCCATCTTCGAGAGAGCATCGAACTGATCCTGTGACTCTACACCTTCAGTAAGAGCTATCATTCCGAGATCCATTGCAAGATTGATTACGTTCTTAACGATCGTATCTGCCTTCTGCTCGTCATCAGTCTTTCCGAGGAAGTTCATGTCGATCTTAAGCAGATCAACAGGAAGGCTCTTTAACATGTTGAGCGAAGAATAACCGCTTCCGAAGTCATCCATCTCGACTATGAAGCCGTAACTGCGGAACTCTTCCATGATCGCAACGATCTTATCGGCTTCGTTTATCATGACGGTCTCGGTGATCTCTATACGCAGCTTCTTAGGGTCGACTTTATGCTCTTCGACAAGACCCTTGATGAACTTGGGAACGTCCAGATAGTAGAAATCTTTAGGAGAGATGTTGACGGAGATGAACATATCCCAGCCGCGTCTCTTCCAGTCAGCAAGGATCTCACAGGCACAACGCCACATGTATTTGTCGACCTCTGCGATCATGCCGTTTTTCTCGAGCGAAGGAATGAACTTAAAAGGCGCAAGGAAGCCTTTTTCCTTATGTATCCACCGGCAGAGCGCCTCACAGCCTACTATATTCCCTTCCCTGTCAACTATCGGCTGCAGATAAGGTCTTATGTCACGGTTCTTTATGGCCTCATCGATCTGTGCCGTGATCTCCTGGTTCCATAAGATCTCATTTCTTAACTTATCATCGTAATAAGCAATGCGGGCGGAATCATCTTTTTCGATCGTAGTAAGAGCAATCCGGGCATCGGCAAACATCGTCGATACGTCCGGCTCTTCTCTGTCGACCTCGTAAACGCCGATCTGGACCTGAATAGGATACCTGATAGAACCACGCTTGACGTTGATCAGAGAAAGGGCGTTCGTGATCTTATCAGCATCAAACTCGTCTTTGGGAACAAGGAAACCGAAGTTGGCACCGCCAAGTCGTCCGTAAACGCATCTTGGGGTGAACTGTTTCTTTATCTTCTCCGCAAAACACCTGATAGCATAATCTCCGAATTCATTACCGAAGATATCATTAACGACCTTGAAACTCTTTATATTGGCATAAAGGATCATATAGTCCGTATCCTTGTGAACGTCTATTGCCTGTCTGATCAGCTTATATAAATGATCCTAGGTATAGATTCCCGTGAGTCTGTCGTGAGTAGCCTCGTAAAGTTCTTTTCTGATCTTGAGCTGCTCTTTTGTGTTATCACTGACCTTCAGATAATAACCGTTGATCTTTCCTTTCTCATTGAGAACATCTTTGTTCTCGAAAAGATAATACTTAATGCTGTCACCGGAACCTGTCATATGCTGCTCTGACCAGTTGCCCCTGTGAAGCTTTAAATTAAACAGATACTCCAAAGCCTCCGGAGCTTTCTCACAGTTTTCTTCGAGGACGCCTACAAGGATGCAGGCTGCTTTATTAACCCAGACACATCTTCCCCTTGGGGAGAAGATAAAGCAGGCATCTGAACCGTTTGAGACGATGCCGGAAAGCATCTTGTCAAGAAGTCTCAAAGGTCTGTAGTGGATGGCGAAGTAGTAAGCAATAACACCGAATATTCCGAAACCGATCATGGAGTGGTCGATCGGATTTTTCGAGAAGATATAATAGGATTCCCATACGCCGATGGCTATCAGCGATATAAGCATTATGGAATATCTTTCCCTGTAAAGACGTGACGTGCGGATCGTCGTAACCGTTAAGACCAGAAGGACAGCTATGAAAACTCCGTAAACCACTACCCTGTGAACATACTGTCCTGCCAAAGGCTTCAGAACATAATAGATCTGTCCCTTTTGAACGATCCATTCAATATCAAAAGCATGTTTTGTAAAAAGATTGGCAAGAAGCTGTGCGGCATCTGCGAAGAGGATCCATTTTACCCACTTCGGAGCCAGCTGTCCTTTGCCCGCGCCCTTGCAATATGCTTCGGTGAACTTCATGATCTCGAAAACGACAAAATCCATTCCGATGTAATAAATATAGCAGCCGACAAGAGCCAGCCACTTGCGCGTGGCGATAATAATAATGGCATTTCCCAAGATGGGAGGAATCAAAGCTATGTCAAGCCAGGATACGGCTTTTCCGAGTTCTTTATAATGACGGCGTGAATTGATCGCACACGCTATCAACGTGAGTATCAACATTGCAAATATGCCGACATAGATGTACCGCGAAGCCACTAAGACATACCTCACCACAGAATTTCTTACTCTACCACATATTATAAATAGCGATATGTTAAGCACTCATCACAGCACTATTAAAGGTTTTTAAACAATAGGAGCAAAATGATTTCATGGCCAACATAATGTATAATCATTTTCGCAATCTAAAAATGAAGGAAAACAGGATATGAGACGGATTTCTGCGATAGTTTTGACGATAATACTGGCACTTTCATTGAGCGGGTGTTTTCTTCTCGCGCCTTCAAAGACAAAGAAAAAACTCACAACTTATTTCGATGAGGATGCCGAGGTCGTCGCCGCACGTGTCTTTTCAGAAGCCGATAAAGATGAAGAGGGAGAGTACTACATCTGTGAAGTCTCACCTGACATGCTCGATGACCTTATAGATGAGATCGACGCCACACCGCTGAAATCCCATATCGGTGTTGCTGATTATTTTTACAAAGGTAGGTACGGCATAGAGCTGACTCTTTCTGACGGTAATTATCTGATCTACGACTGTACGTCATTGGAACTCTCTGATGTGCCTTTCGATGAGAAGGAAAGCCGCTTCGACAATCTGAAAAAAGATTATCTTGAAGATGCTGATAAAGATTTCTGGGACAGGATCGAAAAGTATTTCCCGGGAATGGAAGACCATAACTTCAGTTACGGATGGTAACCCTCTTTGACGGAAAAAGTTTTCGAATCAGAACGGATCGATTTTGTTAAGCCTACGATGGAACTTGTACCTGACTATCTTGAGATGGTCAATGACATCGAGCACGTGGCCCGCTTCATCAGCGACAGGCTCACGCCATACACCGAAGAGGAAGAGCGCGCTTACATGAAGGACAAGATCGAAAATAACGCGGTCATGTTTTCCATGATCGAGAGATCATCAGGTAAGTTTATCGGCAATACCGAGTTTTTCGACCGCAGGGATAACGATGCCGAATGGGGCATCGTCATCACCTATTCGATGCAGGATAAGGGCTACGGCAAAGAGGCTCTCCTCCGCATGACCGATTACGGCTTTAATGACTTAGGTCTTGAGAGGATACGCATTACCGTGTTTGTCGACAATCCGCGCGCATTCCACGTCTATGAGAAATGCGGCTTCAAAGAGTATCACAGGAATAATGTCGATATCTTTATGGATATGAGGAAAGAGAATCACCCGTTAGGGTTGTATTAACCGCTTCCGATTCATACAGTCTGAATATCCGCGCACCCTACCCTACAGCCAAAATTTCACGTAATAATTCACGCAGAGCGGGAAAAATAACGTGAATTTTTTAATGTGAGTACTAAAAATCACGCTAAATATCACGCATAGCGTGAAAAAACGCGTGAATTTTCATGAAGCAGCGAGTATCACATTAAAACCTAGTCCCGATAAACTACATGTTTACTTCCCTGTCGGCCACGGCCTCCGAGAATGTGCGGTCGTGCTCCACGAAGAGCATCGTGACGTTGTTGTCCTTTACCAGACGCTCGATCTCCTGCCTGAGATAGACGTCGATGTAATTAAGCGGCTCGTCCCAAAGATAGAGGTCGGCGTGTTCGCATAGTGAAAGCGCTATCATGACGAACTTTTTCTGCCCGAGAGACAGTGCTGACACATCGCGGTAGAGCATCTCTTTGGTAAAGCCCATCTTGATCAGGATCGTTGAAAATATCGTCTTGTCGGCACCGCGTTCGCCCGCGATATCGTAAAGCGATCCGTTCAGCGATGAAGTGTCCTGACCTACGTATGAGATCTTTAAGCCCGGAGCAATGTATATATCACCCTCGGCAGTTATTCCCTCGGGATCACCCAATCCCGCAAGATACTTGATCAGTGTGCTCTTGCCGCATCCGTTCTTTCCCTGAAGGGATATCTTGCTTCCGCGTTCGACAGTCAGGTTAAAGCCCGTAACGACCGGCTCGCCGTAGCGCAGCAGGGTCACATCCTTGAGGATCACCGGTGTCTTATTGTGATGCTCGGTGCCTGTGATCTTGAGCTTTTCCGAACGCTCGAGATCTTTAAGGAGGCTCTGCTTTTCTTCAAGCTTGCGCTCATTGCGCCTCTCGAGATTCTTCGAAGCGGACATCAGCTTGCGCGCTTTCTCAGCTTCGAATGCTCTCCTGAAATGATCCTCCGCGACCTTTGAAGGAGCCTTGCTTCTGTTCTTGTAACCTTCCGCCTTGTTAGACCATTGCGCATTCTTCTTCATGGCGGCATCGATGGAACTCATCTCTTTTTTGAGCTGGTCATTTCTGGCACGCTCGCTTTCCATGCGCTGTTCATTATTCTCCCACCAGACCGAGTATGTGGTGTTTACAAGCTCCAGACCCGTCTTTGTAATGACCAGCGTGTGGTCTGTGCAGCGGTCAAGGAATGCACGGTCATGCGATATCAGGATGAAGCCTTCCTTCGTTGACAGATAATCGGCGACAGCCTCTCTGCCCTGCCTGTCCAAGTGGTTAGTAGGCTCGTCGATAAGAGGGTAGATTCCGTCTGAAGCGAAAAGATTTGCGAGCATAAGCTTGGTGCGTTCACCGCCTGAAAGAGTCTCCATGGGACGCCACATGATGTCCGGATCCGCGCCCATTAGATTAAGTTCTTTACGGACTCTCCAGTCCTCGTTTTCGGGAAGTTCCGTCATAGGGAATAAGATCGTCTCCGGCACTCCCGTGATGGTTCCGCCATATGGAAGCTCACCTCTCAAAAGCTTGAAAAACGTCGTCTTTCCCCTGCCGTTGCGGCCTGCCAGAGCGAGCTTCCAGGTCGTATCCAGCGTTATGGTGACGTCGTCAAACAAGGTCTTTTCAGACCCGTCGTATCCAAAAGTCAAATTGTTAATGTTTATTACTGGCATAATGATTCCTTTCGTGGAAACTCTGATGAATCGTGATGTGCGGCATGGCGAGCAGATTTTGCGGATGATTAGGTCAGAATTCGAAGGATTACGAGTGTATTCCAAGAATTATGACCGTAAATCAGACGTGAAATCAGCCACCAGGACGTGCGTCAGGATTTATCAGTGTTTCCCACTATCCTCTGCCGGATAAATCAAAAGCCGCGACACATATCAGCGGCCGCGGCTAAAATAAATGCAATATAAATGAACACACAAAAACAGACTTATCCGCGAGGCAGTTTATTAAACTATCAGCAGATTGTCTTCCTCATTGGTGTTCCTCCGTTTTTCAGATTTCTGCCGAGATAATACAGCATGCGATTTTCCCCGTCAAGCGTTTTTGTAATCTCTTCGTCACCGGAATCACGCAATTTTCACTCATCCTTTCCCCACCCTTCACGAAAATTCACCGGGGCATCAGTGGTACACTACGTGTGGCAAATAGGAAGCGTTGATCTCAACAGGGATGTGCGCTGTAGGTTAGATCAACGCTTCCCCAAATGCCGGTAAAAAGTATTGATTTCCCATTGTTTACATATATTATTTGTTTGACGTCAACCGGGTAGGATGTTAGAATCATCGTATGAAAGCACAGTCTGCAAAGACGGTTGCTTCCGAGTAGAAGTATTTAAACCTCACCTACGGAGTTCGGGTCTGAAGTGAACCCCAGAAGTTGAACGAATTAAAAAGAGTATAAGGACTGATTCCTTGCCTGGCAAGGAGTCAGTCCTTTCAGTTTGACCTGAATTCTCTCGTTGTTGTAGTACTCAATGTAATCTTCCATAGCTTTTTTAAGCTGTTCCAAAGTTTCGAATTCATATTCGTGACCATAAAACATCTCGTTCTTCATCTTTCCAAAGAAGTTTTCCATAGGGCTGTTATCCAGACAATTTCCTTTACGTGACATAGATTGTGTTATTCCTCGTTCTTTTAATGCTTTGTGGTATTGGAACATCTGATATTGCCAGCCTTGGTCAGAATGAAAGATTAGGTGGCTGAGATCTTTATATTTGCTGAATGCTTTATTTAACATATCTTTTGTTTGTAAGAAATTGGGACTTCTTGAGATGTTATAGGAAACAATCTCTCTGTTATGCATATCCAATATAGGAGATAGGTAGAGCTTGCCGGCTGCGATATGGAATTCAGATACGTCGGTTGTCCATTTCTCATTAACGTTGGTTGTGCTGAAATCTCTTATGTATTCTGTTCTGTGTTTCTTGGTGTCTACTTTCTTATACAAAAGCTTGTTGTCTATAGTTCCGTTGAAATCTCCCTTATAGGACTTATATTTAGCTCTGGGAGTAATTCCATACAGGTTTAACTTAGACATAAGCCTTTTAACGGCTTTGTGGTTTACAGTCCAGCCTTCGTTCTTAAGTTGAAGGGTAATTCTTCGATAGCCATAACGTTTATGGTTGTCAGTATAGATGGCGGTTATAGCCTCCATAAGATCCGAATTCTTGGTATCCGGATCTATTCGGCTCTTCCAATAGTAGTAATCCGATCTGGGAAGATGGGGCAGTGAGTCGTTCGAGTTAATTGTCTCAAGGATAAAGCCTAACGAACACTTTAATTCTTGCCTTAACTCAGTCACTGCCTCTGTCAATTGTTCTTTTTCTTCTTTTCTTCCTCGTGAGTTAAGGCATACAATTTTTTTAAGTATTCGGC